>X341_Western_Lowland_Gorilla__coassemble_498_pt1 | contig 9192 bp, 8 predicted proteins | sample X341_Western_Lowland_Gorilla__metabat2_low_PE_002 | metagenome-assembled genome bin X341_Western_Lowland_Gorilla | reverse complement strand
GATGCGGATGCTGGCACCCGCGCCGGGGTTACCGCCGTCGGTGGTGACAACGACTCCGGGGCTTGCGCCTACCAGCAGGTCGTGGGCGTGGGTGGCAAGTCCGGCCTCGATTTCGTCGGGCTTGACTACGGACACGCTACCGGTGGCGTCTTGTTTCTTCACTGTGCCATAACCTACCACCACGAGGTCTTGGAGGACTTCGGTGTCAGAGGTGAGGTTGATGGTGACGTTAGTGCGCCCGTTCAGGGCCACTTCCTGTGTCTTGCAGCCTACGTAGGTGACTACGAGGGTAGCATTGGGGGCGGCGGCAATACGGAAATTACCGTCAATGTCGGTGGCAGCGCCCTTGGTCTGTCCTTTGACGGTGACAGATGCGCCCACGGCGGGCTCGTTGTCAGCGTCGTAGACGGTACCGGTCACCGTCACGTTCTGTGCCAAAGCCGGGAAGGCCATCACCAATGCCATGACAATGGCGAGCCATGCCTTCCGATTCATTTGAAAACAAATGTTCTTCATGCAACAATTTTTGAGTGGTTTGACTTTATTAAATATTAATTATTATATTGTTTCTCAATAGGATGCCGCGCACGCCCGGTCGGCGGCGCAGTCCGTGGTGCGGCCATGTGCGTGGCCGGTATGTGGCAGCGGCGGGGAGCCTTGTGCTTTCCGGTGGCTCCGGGGACGAAGGGGCAGCATGGTGGCGACAACAATCCGGCAGCGATTTCCAGGCTTTTGCGCCCGGTCCGCATACATACTTGCGACAGCGACAATGGTACTCAAGGGATGGGCCGGCACCTCAGTTTTTCAATAATAAGTCTCTGTTTATCAATAATTACAAGTAAGCATGGGGCATCTCGTGCCGTGTTTCGCGTAAGCCTTCGTCAGTCTCTATAGGGGCTTTACGTCTATTTTTAACGTGCAAAGAAAACACTATTTTTTCATTCGTTAATGCTTTTTGCCTAAGAATTATTCGCATCCTTGAAACATTTAACTAAATTTAACTATACACACAACCCCACAACAAGTCTACACAACCTATTGCAATGTGAAAGATTATCACTAACTTTGCAAAAAACGGAAGCGCACCGGCGGCAGTCCCGCCCGCACTATGCCCCACCCACCCCGCCAATGACAAAAACGAGTTAACATCCACAACACTAACCACAAATAATCCCTCTATGAACAAGCTTTACACCCTTGCGATGGCAGCGGCCATGCTGGCATCCGCGTCAAACGCCATGGCATACGACTTTGCCTCGGGCGGACTATTCTATAATGTGCTTTCCGAAACGGACGGCACGGTCGAAATCACCCAAAACGGAAGCGGCACATACTCCGGTGACATCATCGTCCCGGATGCCGTGGCCCACAACGGCAAGACCTACGCCGTCACCCGCATAGGAGACTCCGCGTTCAAGGAGAGCGACATCACCTCGCTGCGCTGCGGCAACAACGTGACGCAGCTCGGCGCATGGTGCCTGGGCAGCTGCACACAGCTCAAGACGCTGTACATTTCCAAAAGCGTGGCCACCATCGAGGCCGATGCCGCCAGTGGCTGCTCCGTGCTGCGGAACCTTGTGTTCGAACCCGGCTGCGGGGCCACGATAGGCTCGCGTGCCTTTTCCAACTGCCCCAAGTTCGTATACATGCTTTTTCCGCCTACCGTGACCTGCGAGGCCCAGGCTTTCGCCAGCTCGCCTTGTGCCGTCGAGTTTGTCGGCGACCTCAAGTCCCTCAACAACGGGATTTTTGCCAATGTTTTTCCGGCCAACATCATGCTCGGCGCAGCCAAGCCGCCGACAATCGGCTCGGTAAAACCGTTTGACAACAAGGCCAAATACTTCTCCACTCTGTACGTGCCACGCGGAAGCCGCGACGCCTACAAAGCCGACTCCTACTGGGGCGAATTTGCCGATATACTTGAGAAACCCTGCGAACTGGCAGTCAACGGATCGGCCGAGCGCGTAGTCTCGACAAACGTCAATGCCGAACTCACCCTGCACCTCGACTTCACTGCAAGAAGTGACAACTTCAGCACCTCCAACCTGGGAGTGAGCACAGATGACCTCGACATCGTCAATATCCAGTACATTTCCACCGACGAGGATGGCAGCATGAACTACAAAGTCACGGGTCTCAAAGACGGCATCGCAAAATTATACTTTCTCTACTCAGACTCACGCACAGTCACATACACCTGCTATGTATGCGTAGGCCAATTCGCCGCCGTACACGACATTACTGCCGACACCGCCGAACCGGCGGCCTACGGGGTCTACAACCTCGGCGGCGTCAAGGTGGCCGACAACATGTCCAAGGACGCCGTCAACACCCTGCCGCGCGGCTTCTACATCCTTGTATCACCGCAAGGCACCACAAAGCACATAGTGCGCTGACGTCCGAACATCACCTTCAGTGACCACATAATCCATACAACCGGGGCTGTGACGCAATGGCACGCGTCACAGCCCCGGCTGCTTCGGTATAACGCTATGAGACAAGGCTGCGTGCAAGTTTAGAGAACCGCAGCCGACATATTTTTCGCTATCGATTGAAGCGTGGACTTGATATTCTTCAGCGTTTCCGCAGACGGAGTCCAAATGCCATAACGGAAGCGGTCCAACTTGGTCTTACTCATACCCAGCATTCCTGCGAACTCTCTTAAATCCAACCAAGGGAAAGGCGAAAGGAGGCTGTTAACCTCATTGTCATAATTGACCGACTCCGGCTTATAGAAATTAGATATGTGGATATCTTCGTCTATCTCGTCCCAACGTATGCTGCGATTGTCATCCCACAGATAAAAATCCTCTCGCTGCTTTTCGGTTGCGTCCTTAAGGATTGGAAATGCCTCAAGCGGCTGGCTGTATTCCACGCCACCATCAGTCCGAATCCAAATGCGTCCGTCAGAGAACCATACTTTTGTAATCGACTCCATAGTTTCACAGGTCATTTATCAAATGTTTTGTGCCACTCGGCAATAATGTCACTTTTATAGAATTCGGCTGCTTCAAGAGCCTTGCTGACTATTTGAGCCTTCAATCCGTTATTTTCTATTACCGAGATTTCTGGCTCCATCTGTATCTTGGCCGACTTGCCTTGATACTGAATGTGTACATGTTTCGGCTCGTGGTCATTAGGATAGAAGAAAAAACGAATTCCGAATATGTAGAGGACTGTCGGCATTGTATATTTTCGGACTAATTAGTGAGCATTTATTCACACACAAAGTTAGTTCTAAGCCGCCATATATGCAAACAAATAAACGTTAATCGACAAAGTCAGACAACTGCCGTACAGACATCCAGTGGGATTGCACTGACGCGCCACAAATACGCAGGCAGGGACGCACCCCGCGGATGCGGGATGCGTCCCTGCCTTGGCTTTGGCGGCAATTGCGCGAAGAGGCTACGCCGGGATTACTTCTTCTTGAAGTAGTCGTTGTAGATCTTGATGCCGAAGATGATGGCCGAGCAGACGGCGGTGATGACGTTGGTGACCACCAGGGGCCAGTTGCCGATCATGAGGCCCTGCACGACAAAGAAGATGGAGCCGAGGCCCATCATGCAGAAGGTGGCCATGGCGATGCCGTCGGTGTAGCGCGTGCGCATGGTGGTAATCGCCTGCGGCATGTAGCCAAAGATCATACAGATTGCGGCCAGGCTGCCGAAGATGTTGTCCGGGGTGAACAGTTGTGCTATTGTCTCCATACGAGGTGTATATATGTTGATAGGTTTTTGTGTGGCGTCACGCGGCACTAAATATGCGTGACAAGTACAATTGATGGTTTTTCAGTGCCGTATATTTTCTGTATTGTTGGGTTCGGGATGCCGCATCATTTGCGGAAATCCGCCCCAAAAACATTCCGAGGGCGGTGCTAATTGAAGCATCGCCCTCGGGGTGGGATAGTGTTACTTATCCTTGGGACCTACTGCGGTCCGGGGGAAGTATGTCGTTGGGTCTTATTTTACAAGAACCTTGCTGGCTTTTTCGCCGACAACCTTGATGTAGAGGCCGTTTGCGGGGTTGGCCACGCGTACGCCCTGAAGGTTGTAGTATACGGGAGCAACTTCGGCATCAGCTGCGATGACGTCGTTCACGCCCTGAGTGTCCTCAACAGTGAACATGGCTGCGAGGCAGTTGTTGTTGTTGGCACCGTACCACTGGTAGATTTCAACCTTTTCTACATCGCCGTTATCGTTATAGTAGGTGCGTGCGTTGTACGAACCGAAACTCTGGCTACCGGTTTCGCAAGCAACGGGAACACCGCCGTCGGTTACGGAATTGAAGATTACGTTGCCGTCTTCGTCAGCGATTTCGAAAGCGTTTTCGTGGTTCTTAGTCATCACGACGGGGTTGATGGAATACATCTTGTCACCGAATTTGAACACGTCGAAACCTTCGGTGCCGCTGGTGTTGTGGCCGTTATTGGGCTTGGTCATTGCCACAAAGTCGCTCTCGCCATAGTAGTATATGTTCTGGTTGCCACGATTGCGGACAGCAAAACCAAGCTTACGTGCGTCATCGCCCATATCTACAAGTTCTTCGAAGGTATAGATGGGCTGTGCGCAGGTACTGGTATTCATTGAAATCGGAGCAGGTTCGGACATCAGGTATGAGAGGTCGCCCATAGCCTGCTGGCCGTTTTGTACAAACACGGTCGTAACGGTGGTGGCGCCGTTCATTGTGATAAAGAAGAACGCGCCGTCTTCGGACAGAAGGTTGCCGGCTACACGACCGATTTGGTCTGTACGTGCGGGAGCGACGCCTGCATTGTCTGCGTTGATGTCGAGCGTCAAGGTAGTCTGGCTCTTGTCTTCTGCGCTGATAATAACGTAGTTGGTAGCGGAAGCAGCACCAGAGAATCCAGTGCTTACAAGCACGTTGCCTGCATCATCGATGGCGATACCGGTGCCAAGGCCTTCTACGGCTGCGTATTCCTCGACGTTGCCGTCTTTGTCCACGGTCATAACCTTACCGTTGGCCTTGTCGTTGTAGTACACCTTGCCGTCGAAGCCGGCACCGAAGCGGCTTTCATTGCGGTTCGTGGTGATGTTCTTGTACCAGTCGGTCTTGACTGTGATGACTGCCATAGCGGGAGCAGCGACTGCTGCAACGGCTGCTGCCAGCATAATGTTGCGTAAAGATAATTTCATACTTTGAAATTGAGATTAGTTAGTAGATATAGTTGTTTGTTATTTTCTCTGCATAGGGTTATATGGGACACACAAGAATGTGTAACCACGCAAATACCACACACTTACACGCCGATACAAACCGCATCAGGCGCTACGTCACGCAATATTTGGCGTAAAGTTAGCCATTTTTCACGCGCTAAGGCCGAAAAACCGCCCAGAGTTCACACTATTTAATATAATTTAACACCAAATCTGCCGCCTTTGCGGCAATAAGCCACGGTCATAGCGCCTTGCGAAGCCCGTAGGCAGCACGCCGCGTCAGCACCAGCCCTATCGCGGTGACGGCCACACTGACGCCCACGACGATATAGGATACATCCGAGCCGTCGGCGCCAAGGCCATTGACATGCCCGAAGGCATCGGGGAAGTGTCGCGAGATGATATACACGGCATTATTAAGTATGTGCATCAGCACCGGGAGCCACAGCGACCCGCTCCACAGCAGCAGGTAGCCGAAGAAGACGCCCAACAGCAGTCGCGGCACAAAGCCGAAGACCTGCATGTGCATGGCGCTGAACAATGCCGCCGCCACCCAAATGGCCACTCCGGCATTCCAGCGGCAGCCCACAAACAGGCGTTGCAGCATCCCACGGAAGAACAGCTCCTCGCTGAACCCGGCGAGGATGGCGACAATGAGCAGGTTCATCACCAGCGAGGCCGCGTCCGTTCCGCCGAGCATCGCCTCGGTGGAGCGTGCCGCCGTTTCCTCGAGGGCACGCAGCGTTCCGGCGACGCCTTCGGGCAGCGGCAGCGAGGCGTTGGCGGCTATCAGCCAGTTCATTGCCGGGATGCTGGCGACCATGGTCAGCGCCGCCAGCCATACCGCACGGCTACGCGGAATGGCGTCCACGGCAAGGAAACGTGCCGGAAGGCGCGTCAGCAGCACAGCCACGATGACCGCCGGAAGCACAAACAGCAGGATGTCCTGCAACACCGCCGCTATGCGCAGCATTCGCACGTTGTCCGCGCCGAAGCCGTTGCGCATCAGCTGCACGGCCAGCCCCGTAATCACATAGAACAGCACGGTGACGCAGGCCGCCAGCATAATGCGCCGTCCTGGCGTCAGCGACAGCGCCGGTATCGTATTCTTGTTCGATTTCATATAGTGTATTGCTATTTTTTGTGTGGATGGCTGTGATGGCCGATATGGCTATTATATTTCAGGATGCGAAGAAGTTGCGGCGGACAATGCGGCGGATGGCCACGGCGTTGGCGCACGTCAGCAAGGCCATGATGGCCAGCCCGGCGGCTATCGCCGTCCACGGCCCTGCAGGAGCCATGCCTATGTCGGCAAGGCGCGGCGACCACCACGACGCGGCAGTAAACGCCGCCGCCAGCGACAGCACAAGCACGGCGGCATTCACCGCCCCGATCAATATGTAGTACGGACGTGCCACCTGCCCCGGCGAGTAGCCCAACAGCATCAGGTCGTGCAGCTTTTGCTTGTTCTTCTGCAACAGCAAGTAAATGCTGAGCATCAAGATAAAGAAGGCCAGCAGCGAGATAACCACGCCGACGGTGAGGACTATGGTGGTGACAACGCGCAGGAAATACGCGGCCTTGGAGTTGTCGGCCTTGTCGCCAGCAATCTCATAGCCGTGGCGCTTGATGTACTTGGCTATGGCCGGGTCGCCGGCGGTATTGGCCTCGATAATCAGGCGCGAAGGGTTGCGGCGTTCGCCGGGGGCGGCATAGCGTGCGTTGGCCCAGTCGATGAACGACTGCGGGACGGCAATGGTGTTGAGCCGCGACGAGAACCCGACGATGCGTGCCGGCAGGGTCTCGTACAGCCCGTTGCCGCTCATGGTCATCGTCATCGGGACGGTGGAGATCAGTCCCTCGGACAGCTGCGGCATGTTGCGCGTGGTGGCAAAGCCGAAGTTGTACAGCGTAAGGTAGTCCTTGGACATTATCACCGGAATTACTGGGTTGGCCGGGTCGAAAGTCCAGTCCTTGGGGCTGATGTCAAGGTACTCGTCGGGGATGGCCTCGAAAAACAGGTAGGTGGACATACGGCGTCCGCCCATCTCGATGGCGGCCATCACGGAGAAGTCGGCGCCGGTGAAGCGCCCTACCCTGCGTGTCCACGGCTGTTTCTCAATGGCTGCAATCTCGCCAGGCGAGAAAGACGTGTCGCCGCCAGCACCCAGAGTGTTGAGGGTGTTCACTTTCTTGGACACAATGATATAGTCCTTGCTCAGGAAGGAGTCCTCGCCCCCGATGGCCTCGGAGGTGTCGCCGTAGAACTGCACGGCGGCAATGATGATGGCCAGGCCCACGAAATTGGCGACGGCATATCCGGCAATCTGCGACACGGAGATGTTGCGGCGCAGGAGTTTCCAAACGTTGTTGCTCATAGCTTGACGGTATTGATGCCGGGGGCGCCGTCTATGCGCGACAGCAGCAGGGGGTTGCCCACGGACGTGGTTATTATGGCGGCAGAGGCGGCGCGTGCCGCTTCGACGATGAGGGAGGCGGCCATGAGGTTGTTGCGCTCGTCGAGGTGGCTCACCGGCTCGTCAAGGATGACGAAGTCAAAGGGCTGGCACAGTGCGCGGACTATGGCCACGCGCTGTTGCTGGCCTATGGAGAGCAGCCCGGCGGGGCTGTCGGCCTTATATCCAATCTCGAGGGCGTCAAGGCGGCGGCGTATCTCGGCCTCGGAGCATGTGTCGGTCAGGCGGTTCTTGACCTGGATGTTCTCCATGGCCGTCAGCTCGGGGAACAGCCGCATTTCCTGCGGCAGCAGCGCGATATGGCGGCGGCGCACCTCGCACCACTCGGCCACGGACAGCGCGGCCAGGTCGAGGTCGTCAAAGAAGATATGCCCACTGTAGTCGCGGCGGTTGCCGTAGATAAAGGAGCATAGCGACGACTTCCCCGTGCCGCTTTCGGCCTCGACGAGGTAGGCGCCCCCGTCACGGTGCATCTCCACGGTATGCAGCCACACCTGCGAGTCGCGCACGGGGCTGTCATGCTCGCTGCCGGCAAAGACACGCGGAAGCACGCCCTCCAGCCTTATTGTGTCTATACGTTTCATTGTATGTGTGTCATTCTTCGTATGTATCGTCAGCACTGTACTCGTAGGTGCCGTCTTCGTATGTGTCGTACTCGTAGGCACGGCCTTCGTCATCGGACTGCCCGCCTTGCAGATGTTTGTCTTTGCCGTCATCAAGCCCCAGCGCCTTGCGCAGGACGTCGGCAAGGCTGACGCCGCCGAGCCGCACATTGAATGTGCGCTCGTAAGCCACGGCGGAAAGCGACATCGGGGCCGCTCCGTCCTCGGACACGGGGGCAAGCCACGCCGCCGCGCAAATGCCGCGTGCGGCAAAGTCCTTTAAGTCGGGCTTCACGGCTTCCCCGTCAAAGCGTAAGTCTTTGGACGGCAGCAGCATCTTCACTTCGAGGCTTCCGTCGGCAGTCTGCCGGGCGCTAAATTTCCCGAGGGCGTCCACATCGTGGGCGAACCCCCTAATCATCCGTGCGGCCTTTTCGGCACCGTCGTTTTTGAACGGCATGGCGAAGCGAACCTCGACCTTGTCGCCTACCATCTTGGCTGTCAGCATAGTCGTGCCTCCGGCATCGGAGAACATACCGCGGACAACGCCCAGGGCCATGCGGACTTGGACGTCGCGGCCTGCGCCGACAGCATCGATGAGTTTCGCCAGCGTCTGGCCGGGCAGCCCGACTATGACGGCAGCCTGTGCCGTGGTGTCCGGCAGGGCGTTGATTGGCTCGAGCCGGTTTTCCACGCCGCAGGGGTTGCCCAAGGTGTCGCACGTCTCGCCGTCGATGACAAGCCCGTCCTTGTCTGCCGTGACGGCCAGCAGGGCGCAGGTCTCGCCACCCACGCGGACAAAGGTCCTGGGCTTTGACGCCCCGGCTTTCTCCAGGTAGCCGCGCACGTCCTTGCCGAGCGAGCCTTTCTTGTAGGCCGCCGACACAATCCGTTCGGCATCCCCGATGCTGTAGCTGCCGCAAAGCAGCCACACGG
>X341_Western_Lowland_Gorilla__coassemble_497_pt1 | contig 9341 bp, 11 predicted proteins | sample X341_Western_Lowland_Gorilla__metabat2_low_PE_002 | metagenome-assembled genome bin X341_Western_Lowland_Gorilla | reverse complement strand
GTGTCCGTCGTGGCGTGTGGATACGGCCCTTCGTAGGCAACGTGTACGTGATGCCGCCGTATGTGATTAGCGACGAGCAGCTCGCCTTCCTGGTGGATACAATGGTTGACATAGCCGGGACACTGTCGTGAAAACCATAGAGCAGACCCTGCAACGCCTTGCTGCGGGTGGCAATATGCGTGCCATCCCGCAGGGCGACATCGATACAGGGAAATTTATAGACCTCACGTCTAACGACTACCTCGGTATTGCCTCAGATGTGGAGCTGCGCCGCAGGTTCTTGGAAAACCTTGACGTGGACAATTTCCTGCCCACGGCAAGCGCCTCGCGGCTTCTGGCAACGCGGCAGCGGTATTTCGAGGAACTTGAGGCATTGCTGCACGAACTATACGGGAAGCCTGCACTGCTCTTCAACAGCGGCTACCACGCCAATACCGGGATGATTGCCGCGCTGGGGGACAAACACACGCTGATACTCGCCGACCGCCTTGTCCATGCCTCTATCATAGACGGGATGAGGCTTAGCGGCGCAAAGTTTATGCGCTATGCGCACAATGACTACGCGCATCTCGAAACGCTGATACGCAAGTATGGGGGAGAATATCCGCGTATACTTATAGTGTCCGAGTCGGTGTTCTCGATGGACGGCGACTCAGCGGACATTGCCGCGCTTGTCGCCGCCAAGCGGCTACATCCCAATGCGTTGCTATATGTGGACGAGGCCCATGCTGTCGGCGTGTGCGGCCCGCACGGGCTGGGGCTGGCAGTGCCGTATATCGCGGACGTGGACGTGCTTGTCGGCACGCTTGGCAAGGCGCTGGCCTCGCAAGGCGCCTATGCCGTCCTGTCGCCGCAATTACGCGCCTATATGGTCAATACGGCCCGTTCCCTCATATTCTCGACGGCGTTGCCGCCGCTGTCGGCGATGTGGAGCTCGTATGTCATCCGTCATTCGGTGGCGATGGACGAGTGCCGCCGCCGCTTGGCAAATTTGGCCGCCGCTGTGGCTGCCGCTGTCAATGCCTCGGGCATCTCGGACAAGGCTGTCATGCCGTCACATATCATACCTGTGATTATTGGCGACGCAAAAAAGACGGTGCAGCTGTCCGAGCAGCTGAAAAAACGCGGAGGGCTGTGTCTGCCGATACGCACACCGACCGTCCCTGCCGGGACAGAACGCCTCCGCCTGTCACTAAATGCCGGCCTTACGGATGCCGAAGTACGCCGTGTGGCAGATGCTTTTGCCGATGTCGCCAAGTGCTGATGCGAAAGTTGAGAGGCATTTAGACCAGTCTTTTTTGCAGTTTTGCCGCCTATGTAAAGTGTCCGGACGATGCAAAGCCAGACTGACATCGAACTTTTGGCACGGTTATTGCGTTTAACTTTTAGAACAATTGTGAGTATTAATTAACTTAGAAGCTATTAATAAAACTGAGCAAAAGACTGGTTTTACGAACAAATTATAAAATATTAAGTAAAACAATGTATGCCATTAAAACCAAAAGGCATACCTTTGCAAAGATAAGTAACATAATGTTATCATCAATAAATATGAAAAAGATCATTCTTTTGGCTGCTATTGCACTAGGTGCAATGTCAGCACAGGCTCAGGCTGTTGAGTCCCCCAAATTCTTTGACAACTGGTCGATAGGTCTCGACGGTGGTGTCACCACCCCGATGAAGAACTATTCCTTCTTCCCCAACATGCGCGGCTTGGTAGGCCTGCACATCGACAAGCAGATTACCCCCGCTTTCGCTCTCGGCGTTGAAGGCCAGTTCGGCGTCAACACATCTTCCTGGACACAGGAAATCCACTCCACTACCGCCTTCGACAACTCGTATGTAGGCGTGTATGGCAAGGTTGACCTCTTCAACTTCTTCGGCGGATACAAATGCGAGACCCGTCCCTTCACCATCGAGGCCGTTGCCGGTGCAGGCTGGGGCCACGACTACAACACCAGCTATGTTGAAGCAGAGCGCCTCGTTTACCGTCCCGACTACAACTACTTCGCTACCAAGGTCGGTCTGAACTTCAACTTCAACGTTTCCGACAAACTCACCATCGCCCTCGAACCCAGCATCGTTTGGAACATGAACGGCAACGGCTCGCAGAGCATGACTTACTATGATGTCAACCGTGCAGTGTTCAACCTGCAGGCCGGTCTGACATACCACTTCGGCCCCGGCTTCACATGCGTGAAACCTTTCGACCAGGCCGAAATCGATGCCCTCAACGGCCAGATTAACGACATGCGCAGCCAGCTTGACGCTTGCAACGCCAATGCAGCCGCTTGGGAAGCCAAGGCAAACGGCCTCGCCAACGAACTCGCTGCTTGCAAGAACCGCAAGCCCGAAGTCGTAGAGGTTAAGGAGGAAACTAACATCCTGAACAGCGTGCGCCTCGTGTTCTTCCGCATAGGTTCGTCCACAATCACAGCCGACCAGCAGCCCAACGTCGAAATGGTAGCTTCCTACCTGAAGAACCACAAAGACGCCAAGGTTGACATCAAGGGCTACGCTTCTCCCGACGGCTCCGAGGAAATCAACATCCGCCTTGCCAATGCACGCGCACAGGCCGTTAAGGATGCCCTCATCAAGAAGTACAAAATCAACGCCAACCGCATCAACGCGCAGGGCGAAGGCATCGGCAACATGTTCTCCGAAGAGAGCTGGAACCGTGTCAGCGTCTGCACAATCGAAGAAGGCAAATAATATAGGCTGAATCGAAGCAAGATATGCCGGCGGCATTCCACCCATACGGGTGGTTTGTCGCCGGTTTCTTTGTGTGGCGCAGACCGTGCGGCCGATGCGAGTTTTTTGGCTGTTGCATTGCCACTATGCAAAAAAATGAGTAATTTTGTGCCTTGTAAAATGACCGGACAAATACCGAAAATATCAATAGACAAGGAGACCGTGTCCGCGATGGACGCAGTCGAGTATCCCGGCGGTATCGAGGCTGTCACCGTCATTGACTCGGTGGCCAAGGCACGCATAGCGCTCCGGGTGCTCCGCAAGTGTACCCATATCGGCTTTGACACCGAGACGCGTCCGTCGTTCCGTCGCGGACACATGAACAAGGTCGCATTGTTGCAGCTGTCGTCCGGCCCCCATTGCTACCTGTTCAGGCTCAATATGCCGGGCATTTTTGACGCGGCAAGGCCGTTGCTCGAAGACCCCGAGATTATCTAAATCGGCCTCAGCGTGCATGACGATTACAATGCCTTGCGCCGTCGTGGCGAAATCAACCCGGCAGGGTTCTTGGACTTGCAGGACTATGCGAGGACGCTGCATATCGAAGATATTTCGCTGCAAAAGATATACGCCATAGTCTTTGGCGAACGTATCAGCAAGGCCCAGCGCCTGACCAATTGGGAGGCGCCGCGCCTGACCGAGGCGCAGCAGATTTATGCCGCCATTGATGCGTGGGCCTGCCTTAAACTTTACCGGTATATGCGTGCCGGACACTTTGACCCGTACACTTCGCCCTACATCAGGCACGAAGATGCGCCCGAAACCGGGAATGTGGAAGCGGGCGAGGACACGGCGGCGTCAGATGTCGAGGTGGCGTGCGGGACACCGCAGGCCTCCTAAATTACAGGTCAATGTCAAGACGTCTGCCGAAATACAAAATCATTCCGTGCCTGTTGGTAGCCTATTTGGCTGTAATGGCGTACATAGGCTATCCGCGTTATGCGTCCGGGCAGATGTCCGCGTTGCAGTATTTCGGCCTTATTTTGGCCACGTTGGGCGTCATTGTGCTTCTCTTTTTCTCGCTCCGCAGCCGTGAGCGGCGGCGGAAATAGCCGGGTTTCAAGGAGGCATCCTTTTTTAGTGATTGTGTGGTGCACAGGGCTTTCGTGTTCTTTGCGCTTTTTTGTTGATTGGTGCGAACAAAACCGGAGGCACAGCTGTTTATTGGATACAGGAGCGGACAATACAGGCGAGCCGTTTCCTTAAACCTTTATTGTTTAACTATACACACTTACAAAAATGAAAAATGCAGATGTAATGATTGCTGCCGCAGCCGGGGCACTGGCTGGCGCCGCTTTGGGGCTTTTGTTCGCCCCAAGGTGTGGCAAGGATACGCGTGCCGCCATTTGCGACTATGTGCGCAAGTGCTGCCGTAAATGCAAGGAATGTGAGCCTTGCCCTGGGAATGAAGACGAAACCCGTTCGGAAGACTGACCTTTGCCGGCATCGTTAGGATTGTGATGTAATCTATCGCGGATACTTCGGCCCGGCGTGGTAATATGGACGTCTGCCGGGGTATCTGCGATAGTCATACGAATAGTCCAAGGCTTCGTCGCGAGTAATATCCGCGGATTGCCTCGGACGCTAAAACACAGGATAGGCTTATGTCGATACAATCATTGTGGAACCTCGGGGTGTATATTCTCAGGCAGATAGTGCGACGCTATTGTGCAGATATGGAGCGAAGGACCGTTGCCGGACTGGCGCAGGTGCTTTCGGCAATGGCATATACGCTTGTCTCGGTGCTTATCGCCATGGCATTTATGGCGTTTGTGACGATGGGGGCAGTGTGCCTTCTCGAAACGGTCATGGCTTCGCACTGGGCCTACCTCGTTGTTGCCGGCTTCTATGGTGTGTTATGGGTGGCGGTACGCTTGTTGCGGCGCCGCGTTATCGACCGTCCGGTTTTGCGGCATCTGTCCCGCATATTCGGCGCCGGATAGCGTGTGCGCTCACTTCGCCTTGCGGAACAATACGTATTGTAGGCATCCCACGAGCAGTGCACCTCCTGTGATGTTGCCCAGCGTGGCCGGTATGAGGTTGTTGCAGAGCATCTGCACCACCGATACGTCGGCGCCAAGAACCATACCGGCAGGGATGAAGAACATGTTGGCGATGCAGTGTTCCCATCCGAGGGCTACGAACGCGGCGACAGGCATCCAGCATGCAAGGCATTTTTGGCCGAGGGTGTCTGCCCCGAGTGCGAGCCATACGGCGAGGCATACGCACCAGTTGGCCCCGATGGCGCGGCAGAATACGGTGAACCATAGCAGCGAGGTCTTTGTCTGGGCGATAGATGCGGCTGCATCGTGCCATGGCGCCGCGTCCAGTGTCCCGGCTCCGGCTACGAGGATGCCTACCAGTGCCAGCGCCCCGGCAAAGTTGCCGAGCCATACAAGTCCCCAGTTGGCAAGGACGCGCCGCAATGTCGCCTGCCTCGAAAGGAGTGGCGGCATCAGCACCGCGTTGTTGCCCGTGAATAGTTCTCCGCCAAGGGTGACAATCAGTATCAGGCCGATCGGGAACACTGCGCCGCTGAGCAGGCGTTTTGCGGCAGGGTTGTCGGCGGCACCTCCGGCGATGATGCTCAGCAGGCTGCCAAGGGCGATGAACGCTCCGGCGACGAGTGATAGCGCAAGTGTGCGCCGCCACGGCATGGCGGCTTTGGCGCGGCCTGCGTTCATTGCTGTTTCAAGGATTTGGCTCGGAGTTTTCATTGTCTGGAATGTCGTTTGGACGGTTGTGCCGTGCTGTCAGCGGCGGCGTTGTCGGGTGCGCCGCTTGTGCCACTGGTCTGCCTTTTCGCTATATAGGCGCGTATTGTGCTGATATTTACTTTGTAAGGCGTGACTGCCTGGTAGCGGACACGCCCCGGCTCGCTGCGGTAGTAGTAATAGGAGTTTTGCCGGTCCCATGAGGAGTAGGTGAGCATACGTCTTTCGCCAGGCGGTATGGTTTGGCGGACGGTTACGCGGCGTGTGTGTAGCTGGCGGTCGTGTATGTCTGTGTATGTGACGCTTAGGAGCATGGATGTGATAGTGTCCGTGCTGTTGTTGAAGGCAAACACGGTCTCGCTATGCGACCGGAGGGTTTTGTCGTAACCGCTGAATATGATGACCGAGTCTGATGTCAGTGCAAGGGTGTCGCCGGTGGCGTGTCCGAATTGTATGCGTTCTTTCAGCCCTTGGCGCGTGGTGCGCTGGCGGCGTGCGGCGGTGTCGAAAGCGCATCCGAGCACGGCCAGGAATATGATTATGGCAGTGATGCTGCGTGGTATGGCAGTCTTCTTCATAGCACTATGGGGTTTTGGATGGACGGAGGCGGAGCCGGGTAGACACGCATTGCGCCGTCCAGCCCGTCGGGACGGGAGTCCTCGCGCTGCACTGTCACCCGGAACAGGTAGGGGATGAGGCGGCGGAGGTTGACCCGCCAGCCTTGCTTGTATGGGTCAAAGCGAAGCATCCCTGTCGCTATGTCCACGGTTATGGCCAGGCGCTGTGGACGGTGTCCCTTGCCATCGGCGGTGAAGCTGCGGAATATCGAGGCGTCATACATCCCGGCCTTGCCCGAGGTGCGGGCCGTGCCCATGACCGTGCCGGGCGCTATGCCGAGGTCGGGCGTGTGCACCACAATCATTTCGTAAGTGTTGATGCCGGTGGCGTGTATGGCGATATAGGCGTCGGCGGAAGTCCTCCATACGCCTTCGATTGGTGCCAGCGAATGTTGCCCGCGCCATAGGTCTTGGCTGTATTCAACGGCATACTTGGCCAGCGGGTCGTGGTCGAATATCCCGGCAGTGGCCCGTGGATGAAGCCATAGCGCCGTAATCGCGGCGAAAAACGCGACAAGGCATACGCGGCTGGCTGCTATTGGCTTATATGCTGCTGAACTTGTATGCAAGGCCAAAGGACAGGATTTCTTTTACTTGGAGCTTGTGCCAGTCGGGGTGGTCTTCGGCACGCGGCGTGTCGGTGTCGTAGCGTGCATGGACATAGATCTGTGTGGACAGATAGCGGTTGATGTCCATGCTGAGGGTGTTCTCCCAGTCGGCATAGAACGTGCCGTAGTCGGTGAAGGCGAATATGCGTGATGTGAAGTTGATGTTTGATGCCAGCTTCCATCCGAGTTTTAGCTCGCCGGACGAACCGAAGCTCATCTTAGTGTCGCGGTCTGCCTCCAGTCCGAATTTGGTGTGGTCGATGGCCTTGTCGGTACAGATTTTGAGGCTATAGGACAGGGGCGCGATCGATGCGTCGAAATTGAATGTCTTGCGCTTGTTGGCATAGTTGTACGTCATACCGAGGCCGGCGGTAAGGTCGGCAGGGCTGAGGAACGCGGCCTTGAGGTCGTAGGTGTTGGTGACGTAGGACTTGAACAGCTGGGTCTTGAATTGCGCGGTCAGCGAGTAGTACCACCGGCGTGCGGCCTTGATGCCGAGCGTGGTGTTGAATTGCAGGAGGTCTTCGGAGATGCTATAGTTGCGCAGGTCGTCATCCGGGGCGCTGTTCAGTCCGAGCTTGTAGCGGAACGTGGACTCAAAAAGCAGGTTGGGGTGGTACTTGGGGTTGAGCTTGACGTCGTATTGGACGTTGATGAGCATGTTGAGGTTGTTGTTGCCGCCCTGGTACCAGTTGGGGGACACGTATGCCTGGCTGAATTGTAGCGAGGAGGCAAAGCTGCGTATCCAATGGCGTTTTTGGACATAGACGTCTATATGGCCGGGCATGTCCGGGGTGATTTCGTCTATATGGATTGTGTGGTCTTTGGGGTCGACGCTCATGGTGTATTTGCGCGGCGGCTCGGGCAGGAGGGCGATGTTGTATGGCACGTATTGCGGATTGTTTATCATGAAAGTCTGTGCAATACGCTGTGCGCGTTCGCGTGTGGCCGCATCTTCCTCAAACCAGCGGAAGGCCGGGTTGCCTGATAATTCCTTCTTCCAAATGTCCACGGAATCCATGTATTCGTATGACCTGTAAGTCAGCGGCCCGAATAGTTGCCGTGGCAGTGGAAGCATGGATATGACCGTGTCTGCCGGAGCGGCCGGGACGGTGTCTGCCGGCATCGTTGCCAGTGTGTCTGCCGGCATGGCCGAGGCAGGACTTTCAACGGCGGACGTGGCGCTTGGAGCTGGAACAATCCGTGCGTGTTCCCGGTATATTGCCTGGGCATGGACGGTATGGCCGATGCAGGCTATACATAGAATTGTGATGATATGCAGTGGCTTCATTGCGAGCTTTGGTTGTTTTGTTTCGGTTTAGGTGCTTTTTCTGCCGTATACAGCGTGCATACTCCGAGGAAAAAGCTGCGCCAGCGTGTGCCGCCAAACCCTTCGGTTTCCATCAGCCGGCACATGGCGCCGCGTGCCGGGACGGCTTCGACGGATTCAGGCAGGTATCGGTATGCGCGGCTGTCTTTGCTGATTAGGCGGCCCATAATGGGTATGGCGCAATGTACGTATGCCTTGTACGGCAGCCGTAATAGCGCGGAGGCCGGTGTGGATAGTTCCAGCACCAGCAGCCTGCCGCCGGGCCGTAGCACGCGGTACATCTCGGCGTATCCCCGGGAGAGGTTGTCGAAGTTGCGCACGCCGTAGGCGACTGTGACGGCGTCGAAAGACGCGTCGTCGTAAGGCAGTGCCAGCGCGTCGCCGCACTCGAATGTGATGCGCCTTGCCGCGTCCTTGTCTGCTGCAACCTTGTTCCGGGCGATGTCGAGCATCCCCTGCGAGAGGTCTATGCCGTCGATATGTGCCTGTGGCATTTTGTGGGCAAGGGCTATGGCCACGTCGCCGGTGCCGGTGGCTATGTCAAGTATGCGCGACGGTGATGCCGTGGCTGTCCCGCGCACGAGGTGGCGGAGCCATCGGCGGTGCATCCCGAAAGTCATCATGGCGTTGAGCCGGTCGTATGATGCTGCGATGTTGTCAAACATCTGCTGCACCTGCTCGTGCTTGCAGGTGTCCTGTCCGTAGGGTGTTATGTCTTCGACGTGACCGGGGTGGCTCATAAACGGCGTAAGTGCTTGGATGTTTTTTGCTTGTCAGATTTTTTCGAGGCAGCGGAGTACGTTGCCCTCTATGCGTGCCGGGATGTCGCTGTCATCGGCCTTGGCAAAGTCCTCTCCGGTGAGGCGCGTGTATAGCTCGATGTAGCGCTCGGATATTCCGGCGCAGATGCCGTCGGTCATCGCCGGGACTGTCTCGCCGGGGCGGCCCATAAAGCCGTTGTCGATAAGCCATTGGCGGACAAATTCTTTGGAGAGTTGGCGCTGCGGCTCGCCGGAGGCCAGGCGTTTTTCGTATCCGTCGGCAATGAAATACCGGGACGAGTCGGGCGTGTGGATTTCGTCGATAAGCGCCACTTCGCCGTCGCGTATGCCGAATTCGTATTTTGTGTCTACGAGGATTAGGCCGTGGTCGGCTGCGATTTGGCTGCCGCGTTCGTATAATGCACGCGTGTAGCGCTCCATGTCGGCGTAATGTTTGGCTGACACGAGGCCTTGGCGGACAATCTCGGATGCGGAGATGTTGAGGCCGTGGCCTTCTTCTGCTTTGGTGGTCGGGGTGATAATCGGGCCTCCGGGCAGCC
>X341_Western_Lowland_Gorilla__coassemble_495_pt1 | contig 9403 bp, 6 predicted proteins | sample X341_Western_Lowland_Gorilla__metabat2_low_PE_002 | metagenome-assembled genome bin X341_Western_Lowland_Gorilla | reverse complement strand
CGTTATTATCCATTTGCGGGGTCTTTTGATATTACTTGTGAGTGTATAGCCGAGCCGTCGGCAAAGCGCGTGGTGACTGTCTCGCCGGGGGCGACGGAGGATGCGGAAGTGACGACGTGGCCGTCAGCGCCGTAGGCCAGCGAATAGCCGCGTGCCATGACCTTTTGGGGCGACAGCGCGTCCAGGAGCGAAGCTTTGGACACAAGGGCTTCCTGCGCGAGGCGCAGCCGCGCCGTCACGGCCGGGGCGACGGCGGCAGAGGCGGCGTCCAAGGCAGCACGGCGTGACGCAATCGTGCCGCTGGCGGCATGGCCGATATGCCCGCCGGCAAGCGCCAGCGTCCGCGAAGCCTCCGCGATGGCACAGGAGGCGGCACGGTAGAGCGTGGCGGCATGGCCGCGCAGCCCGCGTGCCGCGTCTTCGGTGGCACGGCGCACGATGTCGGGCAGCAGGTATGCGGCCTCGGTGTAGCGCGTCCGGCTGTCCGCCAGGTTCTTTTGGGCAAGGAGCATGATTGTATTGCCGAGTTCGGCAAAACGGCGCAATGCGCTTTTGCCCTTGGCTATGAGCCATTCGGCCGCCGCCGTGGGCGTCTTGGTGGAAATCTTGGCCACCTCGTCGAGGATGGTGTGGTCGCGCTCATGGCCTATGCCGACAATCACCGGGAGGGGGCAGCGTGCCACCGCCGATGCAAGCGCATAGTCGTTGAAGGCGTCAAGGTCGCTGGTGCTTCCGCCGCCGCGTATGATGACGACGCAGTCCCAGCGCTGCCGCTCGGCAATGACGGCGTTCAGGGCCGAGATGACCGTGGGCGCGGTGTTCTGACCCTGCATCACGGCGGTGAACAAGGCCGTGGTGAAGCGCAGACGGGCCTCGTTATGCGCCAGCTGGTGGCTGAAATCGCCGTACCCGGCGGCTCCCGGGGCCGAGATGACCGCGATACGCTGGGGCATGTCGCCCCACGGCACGGCGGCGTTGAGCCCGATAAGTCCTTCCTGTGTGAGGCGCTGGCGCAGCTCGCGAAGGCGCCTCTCGGCATCGCCGATGGTATATGACGGGTCTATATCGGTGATTGTCACCCCGATGCCGTGGTATGGGTGGAACGACACCGAACCGTAGAGCATCACGCGGAGACCCGATGTGAGCGGCGACCCGGTGGCCACTGCAAAGGTACGCGAGATGCGGTTCCACACGTTGGCCCAGATGGTTGCCGAGATGCGTGCGACGGTGCCGCCCTGTGCGTCTTTTTGGATGAGTTGCAGGTAGCAGTGTCCTCCGGACTGCCGCACGTCGGATGTCTCGGCGGTTATCCACACATTGTGGATGCCGGCGGCGGCGCTGACGGCATCGCGCACCATCGTGTTGAGCTGCAACAGGGTGATGGCGGCGCGGTCATCGGATGTTTCCAGCGATACGGCGTTCATCACTGTTTGGTTATGCGGCGGAAACGCAGTTTCTTGTCAAGCGCGTATTGCAGGGTCGTGTGCATGCGCCCCAGGGTAGCCGGGGCGTCCCCCTCGGCGAAGTATCCGCCAAGGGTGTTGGACAGCGTAAGGATACGCGTGTCAGGGTCGTAGGCGGCCTCCGCGAGTATGAAAGGAATCTCGTCGTATGCCTGTGCCAACGCGGCCTTGTCCCCTGCCGGGAGCCAGTCCCGGAGCGTGGGCATCTCAAACGGCTGTTTCGCCAGTTTTTGCCAGCGCGTGTCATAGAACGTGATGCGGCTGTCTTTCTGAGGCAGCGGCAGCGTCTCAATAACCATCAAGACCGTGTCGCGTCCGGAGGCCAGCACGTCAAGCGAGGCAGACACACCGGCGGCAGGTGTCAGGCGTATGGAGCTGTCTGTGATGGAGGTGATGCGTGCCACGCCGTCCTGGAGGTTGTTGGAAGGCGTTGCCAGTCCCGAACGGGCATAGTCGAGCATGTCCAGCCTCGTGGCGGCGCCGAGGATTGGGAATGCCGTGTCGGCGGCTTCCATGCCGAAGAAGTCACCAGCTGTGCGGCCCTGCATCGGCAAAGCCATGACGGCTACGGCGAACGCTATGATATATCGTAACATATTGTGAGGATAGATATGGTAGGAGGAGCTTGCACCAGCCGCCTACCGGCGTTTGTGGTTATGCTTTTTCTTGGGTGCGAAATACCGGTCATCGTTTATGTCGGGCTTGGACTTGGATGCCCTGCCCTTGCGTGCGCCCGGCTTTTCGCCTTTGTCTTTGAAGTCGCCTTTGTCTTTGAAGTCGCGGCGGCGGTCTCCCTTGCGCCCGCGTTCGTCGTCCCGATTACGCGAAGTCTTGCGCTTGGATGCCCCGGCGTAGTCTTTCCCGGGCTCGGCAATCTCGCTGTAAAGGATCTGCCCGAAGAAATCGGCGCCGCGCAGTGCCGAGATGACGGCGGCAGCGTCGTTGGCGCCCACGTCGAAGAGCGTATAGTCCGTCAGCAGGTCGATGCGTCCGACGTCTATGCGCGTGTCGCGTGTGCCGCGATTAATCATCGTAATCAGGTTGCCGGCGAAAAATCCCTGGGCCTTGCCTGCGTTGACATATATGCGGGCCAGGCCCTCGCCGGCAGTGCGGCGGTCTTTGTCTGCGTCGGAAGTCGGGCGCTCGCCGTTATCGGCGAAAGCACGCTCGCGCTTGGGACGGTCTTTGCGGTCGCGGTCTTTGTCATTGCGGCGGCCTTCCTTGGTGTCGGCGATATCGATGTCGCGCACGTCCTTGTAATAGGCCAGCAAACGGTTGAATTCCAGCGAAAGAACGCGCTTTAGCAGGTCTTCGCCCGAAAGCCAGGAGAGCTTCTTGGTGATGCCGGGGAGGTATTTTTCAATCTCGCCGTCGTCCACCTTGACCTTTTCAAGCCGGTCAGCGAGGTTGTAGAGCTGTTTCTCGATGATGTGCTGCGGCGTCGGGACGGTGCAGCGCTCAAATTTCTTGCCGATAGAGCGCTCGACCTGCCGCAGGCGGCCTTGCTCGCGGGTGTGTATTATGGCCACCGAGATGCCGGTCTTTCCGGCACGGCCCGTACGGCCCGAGCGGTGGGTGTATACGGCGGTGTCGTCGGGAAGCCCGAAGTTGATGACGTGCGTCAGGTCGTCCACGTCGAGGCCGCGTGCGGCAACGTCCGTGGCCACCAGGATGGATATGTGCCCCTCGCGAAACTTCTTCATCACGATGTCGCGCTGCTGCTGTGACAGGTCGCCATGCAGCGAGTCGGCATTGTATCCGTCGGAGATGAGGCGGTCGGCTATCTCCTGGGTCTCGGAACGCGTCCGGCAGAAGACTATCGCGTATATATTGGGGCTGTCGTCGGCAATACGTTTCAGCGCCAGGTACTTGTCCTTGGCCGCAACCATATAGTATATGTGGCGGACATTCTCGGCGCCCTGGTTGCGGTGTCCCACGACAATCTCCACGGGGTCGTGCATAAAGCGGCGTGCAATCTTGGCAACTTCCGTCGGCATGGTGGCCGAAAACAGCAGCATCTTGCGGTCTTCCGGGACATGGGCCAGAATGTCGTTGATGCTGTCGATGAAGCCCATGTTGAGCATCTCGTCGGCTTCGTCAAGCACCACCGTGTGGACGTCGTCAAGGTGCACGACGCCACGGTCTATAAGGTCGAGCAGACGGCCCGGCGTTGCCACGATAATCTGTATGCCGCCGGCGCGGAGTGCCTTGATCTGGCTGCGGATGCTGCTGCCTCCATACACGGGGAGGATTTCTATTGCCGGGATGTACTTGGCATAGTCTGCGAGGTCGGAGGCTATTTGCAGGCAAAGCTCGCGGGTGGGCGCCAGTATCAGCGCCTGCGGACGGCGCAGCTTGGTGTCCACGCGCTGTATCAGCGGCAGGCCAAAAGCAGCGGTCTTGCCGGTGCCGGTCTGTGCCAGCCCGACGACGTCTCGGTCGCTGTCCAGCAGGTATGGGATCACCTGCTGCTGGATGGGCATGGGTCGCTCGAAGCCTAATTCTTTGATACCGCGAAGCAAGTCCGGGCGTACGCCCAGTTCCTCGAAGCTCAGTACTGTGGCCGCGCTCGCGGCTGCGCCCTCTCCGGCATTGTCCTTGGCAGCCCCTGCGTCGGCCGCAGTGCCGGTTGTTGTGTCGGTTGCTGCGCCAGCAGGCGTGCCAGCCGCTGTATCGCCCTGCTTTATTGTACCCTGCCCTGTCGCGTTTGGCTCTGATGCGGTGCCGGCAGCATTGTCGGCGGTGTTCCCGGCGGCGTCAACCTTCGATATGTTGTTGTCTGTGTTCTGTTGTTCTGTCATTTCGCTTGTCTTTTGGTTTGTCCGCCGCACGTCTGCATCGTGTCACCGGTTGTAATGTTTAGTCAGCACTGCCAGCGGCCTGTCGGCCTCCCGCATGTCCTGCGGCTGTCCGTTGCGTGATGTGCCGCAGTCTTCACACATAAGCGGCCGATGCCAAAAGACATCGGCCGCTTGGTGTATCACTCAGTATTGCGTCCGGCTTTGGCCGGTGCTGTTCTTGTCAAATTGTGTCCTGCCGGATTTATTTGTCATCGGCGGTGAACTCGAGGATGTTGTTCTTGACCTTGTTATTGCCTATCAGCGTGGCCAGTGAGAGGCCCACAACCTGTCCCTGCTGGTTAGTCATATATATAGGCATGGCGGCACCATTCATGAAGAAGCCGGCAGCTTCGAGCTTGTTGAACGGACGGCCAGCCTTCTTGTTCTCGGAAACAACGAGGTAGTATACGCCGTTGTTGCCCTGGACGGGGCCTACGAGCGTGCCGGGCTTGGCAGATGCCACAGCGCCCTGCACATTGCCTTCGCCGAAGCCGACACCGGTGACGAAGTCGTCAGCAAAGGTGCTGGTTCCTGGCTGCTCGGCAACCTTGACTCCCAGCTTTGATGCGACTGCGTTGAGCGTGTTGGCGCCCTTGGCCTGTTCAGCAATCATCGAGGCTTTCTTGGCGCTGACAACTGCGGGCTTAATCATATCCCGGACATTCTGCGCGGTCACGGGCATGTAGTCGCCATCGAAGATCTCGTCAACGGCAACTGCAAGCAGGTAGTCGTTGGAACCGTTCTGACGGGCAACCTTGGTGCAGTTGTAGACCTTGGAAACATCGCCACGGTCGGCGTTCATGGCCCACTTGACGGTGGACATCGAACCGGGAGCGAGGTTGCCTATGGGGTTGCTGGCTCCGACCATTGCCTTATAAGCAATGTATCCGGCTTTTTCGGCATTCTTGCTGAATGCCTCGGCGGTACCATTGGTGGCCACGAAGTTGTGGAAGTTCTGCGAAAGCTCGGTTATGGTTGCCTGCGAGGGAACTATCTCGTAATTGATAGTGGCAATGTCATACACACTGACGGGTTCGGAACGTTTGGTAATCAGCATGGCAAACGATGCGGTCTGCTCGACAGCCTTGCCGTTCTCGTCCTGTCCGCTGATAGAGTCCGTGTAGGTGTAGATATTGTTGACAGCCTGGTCGGACAGCGTCTTGAGCATCTTCTCGGGAAGCTGCATTGTGGGCGTAATCAGGGATGTCTGCATTCCCACATTGCCCTGGTTGAGGCGTGCGATGGAGTCAAACGTGGCCACTGTGAGCGTGCTCATCAGCGAGTCGGCCTGTTCCTTCTTTTCGGGCAGTGGCATGATGCTGAAAGTCACCTCGTCGATGCCGGTGGTCTGGCCAAGCACCTTGGCAAGATAGAGCTTGCCGTTCTGGTTGCCGAGGTTGCGCACGGTTCCGACGGCCACGGGAACGCTGTCGTTGGCAAGCATACGGAGGATGGGGTCTTGCTTGAGCTTGTCAGAGGTGTATTTGGCCGTATTCTTTTCAAAGTGGCTGTGCTGGTTGACTGCGTCAACGCCTTCCGATGTCTGGAGTTCTTCGTAGAGCGTGGACACTTCGGCAAATGCGTCAGCCTGGTCCTTGGCGGAGGGTGCCATATCGACAACGATGTACGAAATCAGGCGCCTCTCTTCGTCAAGTTTGAAGGCGCTCTTGTGCTCGTTATAGTATTTTTCGTAGTCGGCATCTGTCAGGGCCTTCTCTGCATCAGCGTCAGTGATGGACGAATAGGGCTTGGTGACGTATGTGAATGTCGAGGTGGTGGAACGGTCGTCGAACGTGGCCTCGGCATCAATTTTGTTGGCGGTGAAAAGACCCATGGCCAGCGACATATAGGCGTTAGCCTTCAGGCTTTCGACAACGTCCTTCTCGGTCTGCTTCCAGCCCTCCTTCATCATTTCGGCATACCTGGGGTCAAGCTGGTACTGCGAGGGGTTGCTCATTGCGGCATAGAACGCGTTGGCGTCTGCGATGCCGAACTGCATCAGCTGCTGTATGTCCAAACCGCTATTTTGTGCAAGGCTGTACAACATGTATACGCCCTGCTGGCCTTTGCCGGACATCAGGGTAGACAGCTCGTTGTCTGTCACCGTGATACCCATGCGGTCATACTCCTCGTCAAGCAGTCCCTGCATCAGGAGGTTTTGGATAACCTGCTCGCTACGCTCGTCGGGATTGATCTGCTGGTCCTGGCTCTTGTACATCTCGTCAACTTTCTGCTGCATTTCCTGGTAGTCGCTGTACTTGACCTTGGCACCGTTGGCCTTTGCCACGGTGTCGCCCACGCCGAAGAACGAGCGGCCGGAGGTGAAGAAGTCTCCGAGGATAAAAGCTAAAAGCGCAACAATGATGATGGTGAATAGCATCACCGATTTGCTTCTGATTTTCTCTAATGTTGCCATTGATATTGGTAAAGTTAAGTTTTAATTTCTTGATTATAAGACTGCTGACAAGATACCAACAGGGGCGCACCGGCCTTGCCGGTGTGCAATAAACGCACAAAGTTAGTGTTTTTTTCGCAAATCGGCAAAACACCCCGACGACAAAAACGCTGTTTTGCTTCCAAAACAGCGTTTTTGCAACGGCGCACGCGCCGTTCATTTCTTGCCAAAGAGCCAGGAGACGATGCCGCCGCCGATCTTGCGCTCGATGCCGTTGCGCGTGGTCGGGATGCCCGTCTTGCGTGCGATGTTCTGCCGCAGGCGCGTGACCCCCAAGGCCCGCTTCCACGAGAACGAAAGCCCTGGAATTGGTGTTGATCTCTTAGTCATAACGTTTTGTGCTGGTAGATGGTACATAATGTGGCGAGGCGTGCCGCCCCTCCACATTATAATACCATGCAAGCCTAAAACGTAAATCACAGGCCGAAGGCGCGGCGCACGTCGTCCACACGGTCGGTCTTCTCCCATGTGAAGAGTTCGACGTCGAGGCTGAACGGCTGGCCGTGGTCGTTCTTGAAAGTCTTGGTAACAACGCGCGGCACGCGGCCCATGTGGCCGTAGGCCGCCGTCTCGCGGTAGATTGGCTGGCGCAGCTTCAGCGCCTTCTCGATGGCGTGGGGCGTCAGGTCAAAGAGGCGTGCGACGATGTCGCCGATCTGCGCGTCCGACATGGACACATGCGCCGTCCCGTAGGTGTTGACGCACACGCTGACAGGGCTGGCCACGCCGATGGCGTAGGCCACCTGCACCAGCACACGGTCGCACAGTCCGGCAGCCACGAGGTTCTTGGCGATATGTCGTGCGGCGTAGGCTGCCGAGCGGTCTACCTTGCTGGGGTCTTTGCCGGAGAACGCGCCGCCACCGTGTGCTCCGTGGCCTCCGTAGGTGTCCACGATGATTTTGCGCCCCGTAAGGCCGGTGTCCCCGTTGGGGCCGCCGACGACGAACTTGCCTGTGGGATTGACGTACAGCGTGTAGTCTTCGTCCAAGAAGTGGCGGAGTTCTTCCGGCATGGACTGGCGCACGCGAGGGATGAGGATGTCGCGGACGTCGGCGGCAATGACGGCGCACATCTCGGCGTCGGCGGCAGCCTGGCGCTTCACGGCTTCCTCGGCGGACAGCCCGGCAAGGTCGGGGACGATGAACTCGTCGTGCTGGGTCGAGATCACGATCGTGTGCACGCGCACCAGCTTGCCGTCCTCGTCATACTCCACCGTCACCTGACTCTTGGCGTCGGGACGGAGGTATGTCATCTGGCGCCCCTCGCGGCGTATCTCGGCAAGGCCGCGCACAAGGGCGTGGCTCAGCGCCAGGCTCAGCGGTATATATAGCGGTGTCTCGTTGCAGGCATAACCGAACATCATGCCCTGGTCGCCGGCGCCCTGCTCCTCGGGGGCCTGGCGCACTACGCCGCGGTTTATGTCGTGGCTCTGCTCGTGCACGGCCACGAACACGCCGCAGCTGTTGGCATCAAAGCCCAGGCCGGCGCGGTTGTAGCCTATCTTGTCGATGACGTCGCGGGCCGTCCCGGCCAGGTCTATGTACGCCTCGCTGTTCACCTCGCCGGCGATGACCACCTGCCCGGTGGTCACAAGGGTCTCGCAAGCGACCTTGCTATGGGGGTCGCGTGCCAGAAACTCGTCGACGATGGCGTCTGATATTTGGTCGGCAACCTTGTCGGGATGCCCTTCGGAAACTGATTCGGATGTAAATAGCTGTCTCATGACTATGTATGTTATGTGTTTATGTTCGTGCATATAGCCGTCGGCGCATGACTGCCCATACGGCAATGGAAGATAAAACGAAAGCGGACAGTCCACGGTCCCGATGCGGAAATTCGCGGCTGTCCACTGCTGTGTGACCATAATGCTATGGGGTGGGTTCCTTCGCGGAAGCCTGTCTAACACTCGGCAGTCCGCCAGGGTTGTTTTTTAGCATTTTTTTCAGTGGTTGCAAGCAGCCAAATTTTTCCACTATCGAAGACGCCCTGCGCCTTTCGGACTGCAAAGGTACGACACTTCCCCCGGATTTCCAAACCAAAATTCGGGGGTTCGTGCCATGAAGTGTCCGGCATGGGTGTTTATCTCACGGCGACTTTGCTGGCGTGGCCGTCGTGCATGACGACGTAGATGCCTTTGAGCGAGCCGTTGGCGCCGGTCACGTCACGCCCGGCAAGGTCGTAGATGCGGAAGTCTCCGCGGCAGTAGACACGCCCGTCCCTGGCGGTCGGGGCTGTGCGGCGGCCTGTGTCCGCGATGTCGTCCACTCCGGATGTCGGGTTGAACACGGGGCGCACCAGGCTCCCGCAGTACCTCCTGTTGGAGGAGTCGCCCGAGTAGAACCGGGTGTTGACCTTGATGATGTAGGCGTGGGTGATGTTGATGTAGTTGGCCGACTCCGTAAACACCGACGAGGACAGGTAGTACCCGGTTTTTCCGTAGTCGCGTAGTTTGTCATAGAAGTATCCGCACTGGTGGAGGTATATGCAGTTGCCGTTAGGACCTTCGACCTTGTATGTGCTGACGCCAAGGTGCTCGGTGAGTGTCCACGTGCATTTCTCCTCCAGTTCGAGACATTCGTCCTTGGTCGGCATACGCCACCGTCCGCCCCAAAGGACGCGCGCGGCATCGTCCTCGGGGTCGAGG
>X341_Western_Lowland_Gorilla__coassemble_494_pt1 | contig 9417 bp, 7 predicted proteins | sample X341_Western_Lowland_Gorilla__metabat2_low_PE_002 | metagenome-assembled genome bin X341_Western_Lowland_Gorilla | reverse complement strand
GCTTCTTTTGGATATCCATGAGCTGTCGGGCGCTAATCTTGTCGAAGTCAGCGCCTTTTGGGATGTATTGGCGGACAAGCTTGTTCGTGTACTCGACCAGCCCTTTCTGCCATGACGAGTAAGGGTCTGTGAAGTACACAGTCACGCCGCCGAGGCCCTTTGTGATGCGCTTGTGTGCGGCGAACTCGGAGCCGTTGTCGGTGGTTATGGTCAGGACGCAGGCGCGGTAGGCTATGAGCAGCGTCACCACGGCCTTTGCCAGGTCCTTGGACTTCCTGCCGGGGGGGGGCCGGTACAGGATGGCATACCCGGTCAGGCGTTCCACCAGAACGAGTATCGCCTGGTACCCGTTCTTCCCGATTATCAGGTCCATCTCCCAGTCCCCGAAGCGCGTGCCGTCCGCCTCCGCCGGGCGTTCGGAGATCGGCGTCCGGTCGGGGATGTTCTTTGCCGAGGCGCCCTTGTAGCCGCCCTCGCGGAGTTTCTTTCCCCTGTTGCGGAGGTTTTTGTAAAGCGTGCCGCCGGCCTTGCGGTCCTGCTTCACCCAGTTGTAAATGGTGGTGTGGCTGACTTTTATGCCCCTGCGGTCCATGTGCCCCGATATCTGCTCGGGTGACCACTGGAACTCCCGGAGCAGCCGCAGGCACTCGGCCTTTACGTCCTGCGGTATGGCGTTAGAGGGTATGCGCTCCCTGCGCTCGAGCGCCATCTCGTGGGCGCCGCGGGTGTATACCCCGTGTTTGTTACTGTTGCGCGAGAGTTCGCGGTAGATGGTCGACTGGTGCACGCCTATTTCGTTGGCTATAAAGGCGGCAGACATTCCGCTTTTATTATACGCGTAAATTTCCGACCTTTGTGCAGAGGTTAGCTGTTTGTACATTGCAATATGAATTTAAGTTTAACAAATTTAGTTAATCTCTGGAAGACTTCGGTCTCCCTTTTTTCATATTGCCCGTTTTTCCTGCCGGTCTCCGCCCATGGGGGCGCCCCCATAGGCGGAGACCTCCGTGCTACCCGCATTTTTCGCGGTAGCCTGTTTAACTTAGGCGCCGCCCATCCTTCCACAAAAACCTTTCTGCCACCAAGATACACGGTTTGCCAGCCTCCGTGTCTCGGTTTCGGCCACACACCCTGCCATATTGACGCGTCCGCATTATATTTCCGTAAAATTGGCCAAACGGCATTTCTGCCTGTCGTTGTCTCAGAAAATATTGCTAACTTAGCGGTCGCAGACCGTATAGCACTCTGCAAGGCAAACAACATTCCACCCCAAAACAGAACACGCCATGGATTTTCAAAGCCTCAAACATCTGTCCGAGTTGCCGGAAAGCGAACTTACCGCCAAATTAATCGCACTGTTTGGCGACATACAGGAACGACACAACCGCAACAAGGGACTAATGCCATTCGGCTGGCGTGACTTGGAAGCGAAAGAAGACGGCTCATTCTACCTCGCCAATCTCACCGAGACGGACTTGGACGAGGACGTGCGCTCGCGCAACTACTCTGACTATGCCGGCATAATATACTGCATCTGTGCAAGGAAGAAGTCACCCGAGTCAATGTCGTGGGATGGTGGCCGCAAAATCAAACAGGCTGTCCTGCGTGAAATCGTCCTGACAATATGCGGGTGTAACAATTCCGTAGAACCGCTTATCGCCAAGTTGCGCCAGCCTTATGTCGACGAGGACACTTTCTTCAGCGGTTATACGACTGTAGACGAGAAGGAAGCTTCCGAGCACTACACCAAAGTGGCAAAAATCCAAATGCAAAACCGGCAGTCCGACGAGGAGTACAAGCGCAGCATGCTCACAAGTGCGCCGTGGTACAAGGGCTTAGGGACAGGACTGCTTATCATGGCATGTATCGGCGGCTACAAGGCTTGCAAGAGAAGCAATGAGTTTAAGTCCCAACAAAACCGCGAAATTATACGCAACCTGCCAAGGCCAGGCAGACAACCACACGTCCCTGCCTTAAACCTACACAAAGTGAAACTACCTGCCATCACACCGTCTTCAGGAAGCCAGCCCTCAAATGAAGTAGGCAATCAGCAATGCCATGCTCAGGGTGGCGGCAACCGCGACACTCTGGTTCGTGAACAGCTTGGCACGGCATAGCGGCAACATCAGCAATATCGGGGTGAGGCACCATGACAGGTATGCGAAACGGTCGGTAAAGAACGCGCCTATCACCAGCAGCCATACGGAATTGGCTATAATGTATGTGCGGTAGATATGCATATACATCCCGTCCTTGAATTTCTTGACATATATATAGTACCACCCGACCAAAATAGGCAGCAGCGAATATGCCACAAAGTCCCAGCGGAAACCCTTTTTAAGCAAAGCGACCCCGGCTGAATTGAAACCTCCCTGCTTCGACATTTCTATCTCGAGATACTTGGCACGCTCGTCAGTCACAAGGTCGGCAAGGAACTCCTGCACCGTGCTGCCCATACCGAATGACAACGCGAGGCACAGCACCCATAGCACAAGGCACCACTTCGGACTTTTGACCACAAAAGCCAAGCCAAAGGCGCATATCGTCAATGCCACCGAGAAGTGTATATTGATGGCTATCAGCGCCAATACCCCGGCCCAAATACGGCTGCGCGAGTACATCGCTATCGCCAGCACCGCAGTCGCTATCGCCATGCCGGCACGCAACGTGTTCACGCCGTAGGCTATAAAGAACGAGCTGCACACAATCATGGCCAAGAGCGTCGCCTGCGCCTGGTTGCGCGTCATAATACGGCATGCCAGCCAATACGCCCCCACATACCACGCCGCTATAATACCAAAATACCACCCTAACGGCAGCCCGGTAGCTCGTATCATATTGGTGAAGAACGTGAAGAACGGGTCATTGGCATACCGCTCCCCATGTCCAAGATATGTGTACGAGTACACCACATGGTCGTTCCACCAACTATTCATATTGATATCCAATAAGCCAAAGGAAATCGATAGATATGCACAAATTAACAGGCACAACATCGGTGCATTAAGCATTGTCTTTCGGCTTAAATACCGCAAAACCAAAGTCCAGCCTAACAGGCTAATGATTAGCTTAATCCAATAAATTTGGTTTAAGAATAAATAGTCACCACCCATAACAGACTATAATAAAGTTCTGACATATCGCTTCACCTTACCGGTTTGTCTTTCTGTCAAAAGATAAAACAAATACGCAGATAGCACGCAGAACAGAACCTCGCACAGAAAGAAGAATACAGTCTTAGCATTAATAACATCATATTGTTCTATCCCGAATGTCCTCATCAATCGGATGACTTGATAGTGAGTGAGATATAACGAGTAGGAGAACGATGCTAACATAGTCCCCCAATTGTTAATCTTAATTGACATTCTTCTTTTTGGCGCATAATTAACAATTCCCCCAATAAAAATAGCGCCTAAGAAGCCTGCTGTTATCTCTATACAAGCCGGCGAAATAGGCAAAACGACTCTATCAGTCTTTGTTTCTGATGCCAATGGCATAATCAACAAAGAACACACAAACAATATCGTCACAATGCAGAAGCAACGCTTCGTGATAGTCTTTTTACTGATATAATATGCAAAGATGCCGCAAATCAATAATGACAGCCATACAAATTGGAGATAACTAAACACAATAAATGTCACGCATAATATCGCGTATCCCACGAATCCGCCTGATTTCGCATCTTTTTTTGCGATAATAGCTATGAAACCAGCTATCAGCACATAGAACCATATTTCATATGCCAGCGTCCAAAAGACGCCTCCAGCATCTCCGACCAATACCCCTTGTAGTCCAAATAAATTGCCAACACATTCCAATGCACCATGTTTGCAAACAAGCCCATCGTTCATTTCCAATAGACTTGTATCAAAACAACCTTGCACAAAATCGACTATAACGACTAACAATAACGAGCTTATCAATGGAAGGCCAATTCGCACCGCTCGGTCTATAATATATGTTTTGAGGTTAGCGCCACCCGACATCGCCCTCGATATATTCTTACCTCCGACCAAATATCCAGACAATATAAAAAAAATGAGAACGCCTATTTTCCCACCCGATGTCAAATAATACAATATCTGAGTCCCTATATTTTGACTTTCAGGCTGTAACAGAGAGTATGATTTAAGCATTTCACATCTTACATGGCAAATAACGACCAAAAATGCCGCAAAAAAACGTATGAGATCTAACCATGGTAAATGTTTTTCTCTTACATCTTTTATAACACCTGACTGACTCATAAAATTCCCGTGGTTATAAGTTTAGAATACTGTATATGCGCGAAAGGATTGTCTTTGGAGAGAACGTGGCAAGGGCATACCCGTGGGCATCGTCCGCACGGCGGCGGGCTGCCGGGTAGTCGTCCATAACCGCAAGCACGCCTTCGAGGATGTCCGCGTCTGTGTGTCCGCACAACATTCCACGGGGCGCGTCACCGCTGCCTATAAGCTCAGAAGGACCGGCAGTACGCGTGGCCAGTACCGGGACGCCCAGCACCATGGCCTCGGCCACCACCAACGAAAAACTTTCACTATTAGAACACGACACCAGCAAGTCCGCATCGGCCATACGTCCGTAGGGATTGGACACGAACCCTGCGAGGGTGACGCGGTCGGCCACCCCGGCCTCGTCAATCTGGCGGCGCATGTCGTCGCGCAATTCCCCGTCGCCGATAATGGTTATATGGAACTTGCGCGAAGTGCGTCCGGGCAAGGCTGCGGCAAGGCGGACGAGGCGGTCAAAGCGTTTTTGACCTGTCAAGCGTCCGACGGCCACTATGTCAAATACGCCTTCGCGGTGTCCGCCATCACCTTCCAAGGGCGTGGTGGCAGCCTGTTCGCATATCGACACGGCATCCACCGGGTTGTACACCGTATATAGCGGCGCGTCACCAAGCATGGGAAAACGGCGGCGGAAGGCATCGACGACGCCGTTGCTCACGCCAACCACGGCATCCATGGCGGCATACGCACGGCGCTCGCGCCGCTCACAGCCGAATTGCGCCCGCTCGTATGGCGCGGTGTATATGTCCGAATGTATCCATGTGGCATTGACCGCGTCCTTTGGCGCGACCAGCGCATGGCATAGCAGCGGAAGCCCCTCGAGAAAGCTGACCACGGCGTCATATCCGCCAAGGCTACCGCCGCAAGCATCTATGATGCGGCGCCGTAACGGCGCATGGATATGGAGTTTGCGGCTCAAGTTGTAAGCAATGGAGAATTCGCGGCAATAGTCCGGCCATGCACACAGTCGGCGCACCCATCGCGGCACCTGCGGCACAAGGATGCCTCCGCCGACGATTTGCAGCAAGTCCACATCGGCACACCTACGGTCCCAGTGGCGAAGCACGTCCACGAGGACGCGCTCTGCCCCTCCGCCGTTAAGCGGCCCGGTGATTATCAACACTTTCTTGCGGGTCTGCGCCATAATGTGCAAAGTTACTAATTTTGCTCTTTGCGGCAAAATCAAAAAAACATCGGAAAATTGCCCGAAAAACATTTGGCAGTCCCGAAAAAAGTCCTTAACTTTGCAGTCGCAAAACGGCGGGATAGCTCAGCTGGTTAGAGCGTCGGATTCATAACCCGGAGGTCCCGAGTTCAATTCTCGGTCCCGCTACATGCAAGACAGGGAAGCCACGACAGGCTTCCCTGCTTTTGTATATGCCGCCCAAAAGCATTACCTTTGCACCAACCGCACCCACGATGCGCCAAAATGGCAGGGCCAGTAGGGGGCGCAATACATTGCGTCCGTGCAATAATCCGCCATTACGACACACCACCAAGTCCGAACTGCAACTATGAAGAAATCCAAAGCGACTGACGGCTCAAAGCCCAAAATCATACGCGCAACCACCATCGGCCTCTCGCTGGAGTCTTTCTGCGCACCATTGCTGCCATACCTCGTAGAAGACTACGAGATTGTGGCGGTGTCCTCGCCCGACGACGCATTGCGCCAGCTTGGCGAGCGCCACGGCGTCCGCACCATCGGAGTGCCCATGCGGCGGCATATCGCGCCGCTGGCCGACCTTCGCTCGCTGTGGCGCATGTACCGCGTCATGCGGCGCGAACGCCCGTGGCTTGTCCATTCGATGACGCCAAAGGCCGGGCTGATATGTATGCTGGCCGCCAGATTAGCCGGAGTGCCAAACCGTATGCACACATTCACCGGCCTGATATGGCCCACGTCGCACGGTCTGAAACGACATATACTCAAAGCAACCGACCGCCTACTTTGCAGCTGCGCCACAATCATCAACCCTGAAGGGCGCGGAGTGCGCGACGACATGGTGCGCGGAGGCATCACTCGCCGTCCCATGATAATCCTCGGGCACGGCAACGTGCGCGGCATCGACCCGGAATACTACACGCCGGAGGCTCCGGGCGTCAGTCTGGCGGCAGAAGGGCTGCGCAATGCCGACGCCCAGGCTACGACAATATACGTCTTTGTGGGCAGACTCGTGGCCGACAAGGGCATAGCTGAATTGGTGAAGGCCTTCGCGAATGTCTATCACAAGGACAACGGCGCACGGCTATGGCTTGTTGGCCGGACCGAGGAGGAGCTTGACCCACTGGACGAAGGCACACGCACAGCCATTGCCACCCACCCCGGCATCAAGGCTTTCGGCGAACAGGCCGACGTGCGGCCCTATCTTGCCGGTGCCGACGTGTTCGTGTTTCCGTCACACCGCGAGGGATTTCCCAACGTCGTCCTCGAGGCTGGCGCGATGGGTCTGCCGTCAATAGTGACGGACATCAACGGTTCGCGCGAAATCATAGAGAACAACTACAACGGCACCATTGTCGCCCCGGGTGACGCGGCAGCCTTGGAGGCAGCGATGGACGCGCTGCGGGACAGCGGCACAAGGGCGCGGATGGCGGCACACAGCCGCGAGCACGTGCTGCGCTACTGGTCGGCGTCACAGGTACGGCAGGCCCTGCTTGACCTGTACGCAAAGATTCCGCGCTGAGCGTCTTTCCCCGCCTTTCCGACTTTTCAGTTATGCCCGTTGAAGGCCTCCATCGTGGCCGAAGTTGCCGAAGATATGTCGGCACGGCGCAGGACCTTCAAGGCTGTCGTCCACACGATCGAGAGGTCGGTCTTTAGTGACACATGCTCCACATACCACACGTCCAGCTCGAATTTCTGGCACCATGATATGGCATTGCGCCCGTGGCACTGCGCCCACCCGGTGATGCCGGGACGCACCTCGTGCCGCCGGGCCTGGCGTGCCGAGTAAAGCGGCAGGTACTTGGGCAGCAAGGGGCGTGGCCCTATCAGGCTCATGTCACCCACAAGGACGTTCAACAGCTGGGGCAGCTCGTCTATGGACGTCGAGCGCACAAAGCGTCCCACCCTGGTCAGCCGTTGTTCGTCAGGGAGCAATTCGCCGGCAGCGTCCCGCTTGTCCGACATCGTCTTGAATTTTATTATCTTAAAAATCTTGGCATTACGGCCTGGCCGTTTTTGAACGAAGAACGGATTACGGCATCCGTAGCTAAAAAACAGCAGCAATGCCACCACGACAAACAGCGGCGAAAGGATGACAAGCGCCAGCATCGAGCATACAATGTCGATGCACCGCTTGCCGTATCGTGCATAGAAGGACATAGGCCGTGTATGGGTTTTATGCACAGTTACGCATTTTCGACCGACAAGTCAAAAAAACGCGAAGCCAAAACGGCCAACGGCGTCCGAAAGACTCCAATAAGAAGCGGAACGGCAAAAACACCTCACTCCGCCAAGGTGCAGCCTTGCCGCCTCGCGGCCTACCTGTAGTCCGCGAACTTCTCCTGAAGCCGCTTGCGTGCAATGTATATGCGCGACTTGACCGTTCCGAGCGGCAGGTTCATGCTCTCGGCAATTTCGGAGTACTTGTACCCGGCAATGTGCATCGAAAACGGCACTCGGTATTCTTCCGGGAAGCTATTGATGGCCTGTGTAATCTCGCCGGCGCCATAGCTGCCCTCGGGGCTCTCGGCGGTGCTGTCCTGCGCGATATTCAGCCGTGCGAGGCTGTCCGTGACATCGGCGACGGTTGTCGAACGGGAGTGCCGCCGGTAGTTGTTGATGAAGATATTGCGCATAATCGTGAACACCCACCCCTTGAAGTTGATGTTCGCGGCGTATTTTTCTTCGTTGTCTAAGGCTTTTAGCGTTGTGTCTTGTAGCAAATCATAGGCATCGTCACGATTGGATGTCAGCATATACGCAAAGTTGAGCATCTTGGCTTGGAGGCTCATAAGGCTGTCTTTGAATCCTGATTTTGACATATCGACGAAAATTGTTGTTTGTTAAACTGTTGGGAGTCGTGTGCTTGTGAAGCATTGTGGTGTTTGTAGCGGGTATTATTGGAACGTTTCACTTAACGGGGAGAGGTGTAGGCCTTCGCCAATGCTCCGGCCTTGAAGAGTATGCCCTCGTCTGGGCTTTGGAATTATGTCCGGGGCGGAACTCGTGGGAGGCCGCTATCCCGGACCCGAAAACCTTTTAGCGGCATAGACATTGTCTGTATCTATCAGCCAATCCGCTTGTTTATCCTAATTAACGCGTTCAAAGGTACGGCCAATTTCCGGCGTCTACAAATTTTATCACGCCATTAACTTTATTTAGCACGCCATGGCTATCCAAAAAAAATGCGGGACGCACCAGTCAATGCCGGTACGCCCCGCCAACCATGAAGTGAAGTAAGTGTCGTCTTTATCGCAGCAGCAGGCGTGCCGTTGTCCGCCGGCCTTCGCCGTCAATTGCCACCACGATGTATATGCCGCCTGTCAGGCCGGAGGCATCAAGCGATTCGCCGTTACCGGCGGCCACAAGTGCGCCGGCAGGGGTGTAAACCGCAATCCTGGCATTCTCGGCGCCGAGGATGCTGATAGTGCGTCCGTTCAGGGCTATAGCCAGTGCCTCGTCTTCGTCTGCAATGCTATTGGATATCGAGGAACTGCTGCCGACAGCCTTGTATCTGGCAATACCCTGGTTGGGGACAAGTGCCCACAGGTCGATGGTCGTCCCGCTGACACGGGCGATGGCCGTGCTGACAAATGTCGCGTTAGACGTGCCGGAAGTAGTGCCAAGAGCCGGATAACTGTAGATTTTCTCTGCCTTTGACAGGCCGTTGGTGACGTCTACCAGGTTGAGGTAGCCGCCTTTGACGCCGCTGGCATAGGTTATCGAAGCCGCGAGGGTGAAGTCGCCGTAGGCAAACATCTGGCAGCTGCTGCCATAGGTGTTGCCATCCACTGCGGCGCCGGCCATGCTCTCGATGTGTGTACCGTCGGCTTTGAACAGGGCTGTGGCACCGCCCTTGCCGCTGGCGAGGATGCGGCCCTGCTCGTCCACGCGGATTTCAATCACGGCAAATCCGCCGCCAAGGTCGAAGTCGCTGCCGGAGGCGTCTTTGAGTGT
>X341_Western_Lowland_Gorilla__coassemble_492_pt1 | contig 9474 bp, 7 predicted proteins | sample X341_Western_Lowland_Gorilla__metabat2_low_PE_002 | metagenome-assembled genome bin X341_Western_Lowland_Gorilla | reverse complement strand
GACGACGGATGGATGAACACCGGGGACATCTGCACCGTGGATGACGACGGCTTCATATACATACGCGGACGCGACAAGAACATGATTCTCGGCCCGAGCGGCCAAAACATCTACCCCGAAGAAATCGAGCAGCGCCTCAACAACATGCCATACGTGTGCGAATGCCTCGTCATAGACGCCGGCGGCGGAAAGCTCCAGGCCCTGGTGTACCCCGACATCGAAAACGCCACCAAGCAAGGCATGGACACCGCCCAAATCGAAGACCTCATGCGGCAGAACGTAGACCAGCTTAACCACGGCCTGCCGGCGTACAGCCGCATCTCCGACACACGCGTGATGTACGAGGAGTTTGAGAAGACCCCCAAGCGGTCAATCAAGCGATACCTCTACCAGCACCCGGCCAAGTAAGGCGCCTGGACGCCGCCATAGGAATACGGGGAGGCGGAGGCAATGCCCACGGCGACCTCCGCCCAACCCCGCCCCTGCGGACGGACAGCGCGGCATCCGCCAGTAGCCGCACGCCACGTTCCGCGGGCGATGTTTCCGACCTACGATACTGCCACTTAACAATACTCCTACATACTCACCACAATTAACTATTCCCGATATGGGTCGTCAGCAATTTGCATCCAAGATAGGCCTGGTAGCCGCCACCGTAGGCTCTGCCGTCGGACTGGGAACCGTATGGCGCTTCCCGGCCGAGACGCAGGAAGGCGGCGGCGCCGCGTTCCTTTTGATATACATCGCCTGCGTACTGGTGTTGGGCATCCCGGTAATGCTCGCCGAATTTGCCATGGGACGTGCCGGGCACAGCGACGCCGTAGGCTCGTACCGCGCACTCGCCCCGGGCAAGAAATGGCATTACGCCGGATTTGCAGCCGTGGCAGCCGCCACGCTCATCATGATATTCTACATGGTCGTGGGCGGATGGACGCTCGAATACCTCATCAATTCCATCACCGGCGATCTGTTCAACACCGTGGACACACGGGCCTCTGTCACCGAGAGCTTCACAGAGGTCATGCACCAGTATGTATACTCCGACTTCATGCCCGTGGTCAACACCCTGCTGATGGTGGCACTAAATATCGCAGTACTCCACGCAGGCGTGCAGAAAGGCATAGAACGCCTGAGTACCATCACGATGCCAATCCTGTTCGTGCTGCTCGGCGTCTTCTGCGTATACACGCTGACGCTGCCCAATGCAGCCGACGGCATAAGCTTCTTCCTCTCACCGGACTTCTCAAAGATTACCCCCTCGGTGGTAATCAGCGCCCTGGGCCAGGCGTTTTTCTCGCTGAGCCTCGGCATGGGCATACTTGTGACCTACGCCTCGTACTTCCCGAAAGACGTGCGGCTGGGACGCACATCCATAGCCGTATGCCTGAGCACGCTGCTCGTGGCCATATTGATGGGTATGATTATCTTCCCGGCACTGACATCCTTCGGCATGACCGACAGCTCGGTGAGCGGCACCACGTTCGCCTTTGTCACCCTGCCGGAGATATTCACCAATATGCCGGGGACGCAGTTCTGGGCCATAGCATTCTTCGCGCTGCTGCTCATAGCCGCCATCACCTCCACGGTATCCCTCGCCGAAGTACCCATAGCGTACATCCAGCGCCGCTTCGACACCTCGCGCAAGACAGCCGTGCTGGCCGTCCTGCTGCCCATAGCCGTACTCGGATCGATATGCGCCATGTCCTTCGGCTCGCTCAGCGACGTGCTTGTCATGGGCAAGAACCTGTTCACCTTCCTTGACGACCTCACCAGCGACATCATGCTCCCGGTAGTGGCACTGGCCACCTGCATATACATGGGATGGTTCGCGCCCAAGGGCCTGATGCGCAGCCAGCTCGGCGGGCGGCGCAACTTCTACACGTCCTTCATCATTTTCGCCGTCAGGGTCATAGCCCCGGCGTGCATCATCACCATCCTGCTCTCCAACATCCTCTGACACAGCCATGCGGCACAGAGACGACAGCCAGCGACAACCACGACGGCGGCGTGCTACGGCAGCGATGCTCGTGCTGCTCGCCTGTGCCGCCATAGCCACCGCATACCACGCGCTGAGCCGCCCGAACGCACCAAGGGACGACGGCGGCACCGCCGCCAAAGCCTGTGCCGAGATGCTCAGGGCGGTAGACACAGGGGGCAAGCACGCCGACAAACCCAAAGCCAAGTCAAAACGCTCCACAAAAACGCGGAAGCAAAGCCAAGGCAAGCAACGCAAGCAGCACAAACAAGCACCCACATATACCGGGCCGCACTACCGCAACCCCATCGACAGCATCTAAACATCCATAGCAATGCGCTTTACAACCGACTTTGCAGCACAAGCATACAGACGCTTCAACGACCAGATATTCGGCGGGCGCCTGCCGCAGGTGCCGCTACGCCTCTCCGACGCCCGGACATTCGTGGGCAAGTGCGCCCCGCGCCACAGCCACATACTCCGCACGGGGCACCACGGGGACGACGATTTCTACCTCGCTTTCAGCACTGCCCACGAGCTCACCCAGGCCCAGGCCGAAGACACCGTCATCCACGAGATGATACACCTGTTCATCAACCTACACAACCTCGGCGACACATCACACCACGGGCCGCTGTTCAAGAGCCTGGCGGCATCCATCAACGCCACCCACAACCGCCACATAACCATCTCGCACAAAACCGCCGCAGCCACCAGCACGGCAACCGCAAACGCCCCCACGGCGGCAGCCCCAGTGGCCAAGACCTGCGCCATAGCCATCATCCGCGACCACAAGGGCTGGGGCTTCAAACTGCTGCCGGCGACATCCAAGAGCATCACTCGGTACTACCAAGGCGTCATCAGCCATGTGGACACCTTCGAGCTGTATGTCGCCGAAATAGACTCGTACCTCGCCGCATACCCGGTATCCTCGGCCCTGCACGTCTACCGCCTCAGCCGCGACCAAGTCCTCTCCCACCTGTCCGACCCCGTCCGCTACTACGCCACCGCCGACGGCTTCACCCGCCACAAATGACAATACGCCCCAAACGGCGGCGTCACCGGCCCCCCCCCGGCAGGTATTGCCCGGTACGGAGGAAAGACGTACCTTTGCATACACATAAGCAGACAACAATGGAAAGGCATACGACATTGTGGCGCACCGCGCTATGCGCCGCCACCATCATTTACGGCAACCTAATCCACACGGCCAGTGCCGTGGCAGGCACTCCGGCGGCAAGCACCCCTGACAGCCGCCCCGGCCAGTCCGTCGGGCTGGTGTTGAGCGGAGGCGGGGCCAAAGGCATAGCGCACATAGGCGTAATCCAGGCCCTCGAGGAAAACGACATCCCCATAGACTATGTGGCCGGCACAAGCATGGGCGCCATCGTCGGCGGCCTGTACGCCGCGGGATACACGCCGCAGGAAATGATGGACCTGATTACAGGCACGGCCTTTTCATACTGGAGCTCGGGCAAGTCCGACCCGGCATACACCTACTACTTCAACCGCGACGAGCCAACGTCGTCAATGCTCACCATCCCCATAACCCCCGGCGACAGCGCCGCACGCAAGTCCCCGGTGGCCGCATCGCTGATCTCGCCGCTGCCCATGAACTTCGCCTTCATGGAGCTGTTCGCGCCATACACGGCACAATGCGGCGGCGACTTCGACCGCCTCTTCGTGCCGTTCCGCTGCGTGGCCTCCGATGTCGAAGAGCAGCACGCGGTGGTGCACTCGCACGGCAGCCTCGGCGACGCCATACGCACCTCGATGACATTTCCCATAGTGTTCCAGCCCATCCGCGTGGACGGCAGGCTGCTGTACGACGGCGGCATCTTCGACAACTTCCCCACGGACGTGATGGGTGCGGACTTCGCCCCCGACATCATGGTCGGCGTGGACGTCTCCACACCCTCCACCGGCCCGCAGACCTCCCTCATAGACCAAATCGACAACCTCGTGATGCACCGGCAGGACTACTCGATGGACCCAGACCGGGGCATCAAAATCAAGGTAGACCTGCACGACTTCGGCCTCCTCGACTGGGAGAAGGCGCAACAAATCTACCGCATAGGCTATGACACGGCAATGTCAATGATAGACTCGATACGCGGACGCATCCACCGGCGTATGCCGGCCGTGGCACGCGACAGCCGCCGCATAGCCTTCAAGGCCGCCACCCCGGCACTGCGCTTCGACAGCATCAGCGTCGAAGGAGGCACCAGGCGCCAAAACGCCTACCTCGAATACATCTTCCGCGGGCGGCACCAGGACGGCAGCGACACCATCAGCGTAGACCGCGCACGCGACGCATTCTACCGCGCCATATCGCCCGGCAGGCTGCGCGACCTCTCCCCGACGGCACGCTACAACAAGGCCTCCGGGCTGTTCGCCCTCGACCTGCACGCCGCAGTGCGCAACAACCTCGACGTCGGCGTCGGCGGCTACCTGACATCCTCGGCCAACAGCTACGTCTTTGCCCGTGCAGCGTACAAGACGATGAACTACTCCGGCATCGACGCCGGCATCGACGCATGGCTCGGCCAGAGCTACCTCGCCGCACGCGCCAAAGCCGCATTAGTGCTGCAAAGCACAATACCCTCGGCCCTGGGCCTCGACATCGCGGCCACGCGCACCAAGTACTACGAAAGCGAGCACCTGTTCTACCAGACCGACGCCCCGACATTCAACATCCACAGCGAATACACGGCTCACCTGCACTGGGACTTCGCCGCCACACGGCGCGGACGGCTGTCAGTAGGCGCGGGCTACGGACTGCTCCGCTCCTCGTTCTACCGCAACATGCTGCGCCAAGGCACCGGCATCACCGATTCCGACATCGGGCGCGACCGCTCCACATACAGCCTCGGCCAGGTGTCACTGCGCTTCACGGCCAATTCCTTGGACAACATCCAGTACCCTGCCGAAGGCAGCGCCTACGACATCTGCGCCATGGGCATACTCGGCCGCCAGTGGTACGACAGCCACGACGGGCTGCTCGGCTACGGCGACCCCGAAAGCTCGCCGCGCTGGGTACAGCTGGGCATACGCACGGCCAACTACTTTGCCGCCACGCGCCATTTTTCGCTGGGCGTGACCACCGACATGCTACTGTCCACACGCAAGCTCACGGGAATTTACAGCGCCGACATCGCCGACGCCCCGGCCTTCGTGCCCACGGCGTCCGCCGCCGGGATATTCAACCCCACGCTGCGTGCCACGTCCTACCTCGCCGCCGGGGTCATACCCGTATACAGGTTCAGCAGCGCAATGTCGGCACGCCTCATCGCCGACGTATACGCGCCGCTGCGCCCCATCGTGCAGACAGACATCTCGACTGCCGGGGACGGCCTCGGCTCGCGCCAGGGACGGTGGTTCGACGGCATACAGTTCTACGGCGAGTTGCAGCTGGCCTATACCCTGCCCTTCGCCACAATCGCCGCCTATGCCAACTATGTCACAGGCGACGGCGCCAAGAGCTGGAACGTCGGGCTGAGCTTCGGCTACTACCTGCCAGCACCCTCATTCCTGCGATAAACACAAACCGGCACAAGACGACACCACACAAGACAATACCACACAGGAGCATGGACACATACGAAACAGACCGGCACTATATGCGGCGCGCCCTCGAACTAGCGGCGCTGGGACGCGGCTGCGTCTCGCCCAACCCCATGGTCGGCGCCGTCATAGTCGCCCCCGGCGGACGCGTCATCGGCGAAGGATGGCACAGGCGCTACGGCGGACCGCACGCCGAAGTCAACGCCGTGGCCTCCGTCCGCCCCGCCGACATCCACCTGTTGCCGCAATCAACCATATACGTGACGCTCGAGCCGTGCGCACACTACGGCAAGACACCGCCGTGCGCCGCCATGCTTATAGACAAAAAGCTGGGACACGTCGTGGTGGGCGCACGCGACCCCTTCGACAAAGTCTGCGGGCGCGGCATCGCCATGCTCCGCGAAGCCGGCATAGACGTGCGCACAGGCATCCTCGAAGACCAATGCCGCGCACTCAACGCACGCTTCTTCACCGCCCACACCCTACGCCGCCCATACGTCACGCTCAAATGGGCGCAGAGCGCCGACGGCTATATGTCCGCACGCGACGGCAGCCCCGTGCGGCTGTCCACGCCGCTGACAGCCGCCCTGGCCCACCGCCAACGCGCCCTGCACGACGCAATACTCGTAGGCAGCGGCACCATGCTGCACGACCGCCCGCGGCTGGACACGCGGCTATGGGCCGGGCACAGCCCCAAGCCGCTGGTATGGGACAGGCGCGGACGGCTGTCGCAAGGCGACCTGTCCTGCGTGGCACTGCCGCCGCAAGTGTGCCGCGACGCCGACATCCCCGGCCTGATGGCACGCCTGTACAGCGAAGGCACCACCTCGGTACTCGTCGAAGGCGGCGGCAGCATACTGCGCAGCTTCCTCGAAGCCGGAATATGGGACACGGCACGCGTCGAGACCGCGTGCGCCACCACCCTCGGCGAACACGGAGGCACGCCGGCCCCGGTGCCGCCCACGCAGCCATACAAGACCGCCAGCATAGGCACAAACGTCATCCAGTGGTATGCAAACAACGACATTGTGCGCGTTAAAAACCTATAAAAACAAGCCACGGCCAGCGTTTTGGCCACACAACATTGGGCGTGTTGGTGCAAAATAGCTAACTTTGCAGGTTAGAAAACAAAAGAACACAACGTATGCACAAGCCACTGCACTACATACTGCTCATAGCCGCCGCAGCCGGCATCGCCGCCTGCAACAGCAAAGCAGAAGACGACCCGGACACTCCGGCGTACTCCTCGGCCACCGTCACCGCCTTCAGCCTCTATGAAGACTCCAAGGTGCTGCCCAACCTTGATTCAGTGTACTTCTCCATAGACCTGGCCAAAGCCAGCATATACAACGCCGACTCGCTGCCCTACGGCACAGCCATAGACAAACTGCGCCCGATGATTTCCACCAACGGGGCCTCGCTGGCCGAGCTATACGTTCCCCGTCCCGGAACGACGGACACCGTCATCGACTACCTCAAACACACAGGCGACACCGTGGACTTCAGCAACGGCCCGGTACGCCTGCGCCTGATATCCACGGACGGCACCTTCGAGCGCTCGTACACCATCAAAATCAACGTACACGCCGTCAAATGCGACTCGCTGGTATGGACACGCGCCCAGGCCGGCAACCTCCCCTCGCGTTACGCCGTCCCCAACGACGGCAGCACAGCCGCCACAGCCGCCGCTATATACTGCCTGACCGAATACCAGGGCGAATACTGCATAGCAAAGGCAGCCACCCCCGACGACACATGGCAATACGCCACGCCCGGCTTCAACTTCAAGCCCGCGCTCAGCACATTCAGCGCCACCGACGACGCCCTGTACATCCTTGACGACGGCGGCAACCTCTACACCAGCGCCGACGGCGTCACCTGGACGGCCACAGCCCAAAGATGGCACAACATCTACGGCAATTACGGCAAGACCCTGATGGGCTGCATGCTCAGCGGAGGCAAATACTACCACGCATACTACCCGGCAGGCACGCGCCAGGCCACGCAGCTCGAAGACGGATTTCCCGTGCGCGGCACCTCGCAGGCAGTCAACTACGCCTACGAATGGTCATCGACACCGCTGGCCCTCGTCGTCGGCGGACGCCGCAGCGACGGCACCACCAGCGCCGACACATGGGGCTACGACGGCGCCAACTGGGCCAAGCTCAGCATCCGCCCCATCAAATACGGCATAGAAGACCCCGTAGTCGTCCCCTACTTCGTGACAGCGCCCGACACCACCACCTGGCTCATAGACAAACAGTCCGTGCTGCTGGCAATGATGGGACGCCGCGACGACGGCACGCTCAACGACACCGTGTTCGTCTCACACGACTTCGGAATGCACTGGGACAAGGCCGACCAGCTGCAACAGATAGACAAGAAAGCCCTGCCGCTGCGCTACGACGCCCGCGGCTTCGTATACAGCTCGGCAATGACAGCCAAGTCCAAAGCAAAAAGCCCGGCAGCCAATATGCTGCAATGGCGCGAGCTGGCCACTCCGGCCATCCCGCCCATGCTCATCCCCATGGTGTCACGCGAAGCCGTGCCGACGGCCTCCACAGCCGCAAGCACGTGGGACTGCCCATACATATATATATTCGGAGGACGCAACGCCTCTGGCACGCTCTTCAACACCGTATGGCGCGGCACAATCATGAGGTTCACATTCAAACCGCTGCAATAAATGACAGGGGTATTGCGACAACACAGCCAACAGCGGCGCCTGTTGTGGAGCCGGGCAATATGTCCGGCGCTTGTCGCGCTATGCCTCTTCCTGCTGCCAGCCACGGCCAAAGCCCAGGAAACGCCCTACAAATTCAGCGCCGGTGTCACGGCCGGCATGAGCGGGTACCTCGGCGACGCCTCCACCAACCTGTTCAAGCACCCCGGGCTGTCCGCAGGCGCCACTTTCGCCTACCAGTACGACAGCCGCTGGTACTTCGGGGGACGCCTCGGCATACAGACCCTCAGCGGCGACACCTCCGGGATGGACAACGTGCTGCCCGGGGCCGCCACATACTCCTTCAAAAGCCAGGTATACGACCTCGAAGGAACCGTGGAATTCAACTTCTTCAGCTACGGCATAGGCGAGACCTATAAGAAGATGAAACGCTGGACGCCCTACCTCGCCGTAGGCGTAGGTCTGTGCATGGCCAACAGCGACGGATACACCGCATGGGCGCCCACAATCCCCATGGGCTTCGGCTTCAGATACAAAATCAGCGAGCGCTGGAACCTCTCGGCATCGTTCACGATGGTCAAGGCACTGGGCGACCACATCGACGGGAAAGACCTGTCAGACCTACACCAGATTAAATCCTCATTTGTCAAAAACAACGACTGGTACTCACGCATCCTCTTCGGCGTCACATACGAATTCGGGCGCCGCTGCGAGACCTGCCACTACGTCGACTGACACCGCGAAACAATGGACACGAAAACAGCCAACATACCGCCGCGCCACGTCGCCGTCATTATGGACGGCAACGGCCGCTGGGCACTGGCACGGGGCCTCGAACGTTCGGCAGGGCACATCGAAGGCGTCGCCACCGTCCACCGCATCACACAGGCAGCGTCAGACGCCGGCATCAAGTACCTGACACTATATACCTTCAGCACCGAGAACTGGACCCGTCCGCCCGAAGAAGTCAACATGCTGATGCACCTCATAGTCACCGCCATCGAGCAAGAGACGCCCGAGATGATACGCAACAACGTCCGTCTCAAGCTCATAGGCGACCGGGGGCGCATCCCGGCCTTCGCCGCCGAACGGCTCGACAAATGCATGGCCGACACCGAAGCCTGCACCGGCCTCACGGTCATTCTCGCCATCAGCTACTCGGCACGCTGGGAAATAACACAGGCCGCAAGGCGCATAGCCATAGACGCCGCGGCAGGCACGCTCGACGCCCCGGCAGTCACCGAAGACACCG
>X341_Western_Lowland_Gorilla__coassemble_491_pt1 | contig 9514 bp, 5 predicted proteins | sample X341_Western_Lowland_Gorilla__metabat2_low_PE_002 | metagenome-assembled genome bin X341_Western_Lowland_Gorilla | reverse complement strand
CGTCCACCGTCACATCGGCATATCCGTCCTTGTCCGTGGTCAAAGTCGGCAGCCAAAGGGCGCACAAGGTGTCGTCCTTGCGGAACTCGACTTGCGACAAGACGCTTTCCTGCGGAGTCTCGGCTGCGCGACTATCTATTCCGTATGCAACAACTATTTCTTCATTTAATGCGAGACCATCACTCATTTTCGCTTCGGGAGCACACGCCATAGAAACGCATTCTTCCACATCGTCCACCTGTTTTTCGGTGTTATTAGCTCGGCTATTGGCCTTGTACATTCGATTTCCTACACCGCGGATAAATAAGCGAGGTGTGTCGTATACCCATCCCGGCAAATTGAGAGTGAGAACGTCCAACAATACGGGGGATATGGAGGTACTGAATCCGTACATACGGTAATACGGCATATCGATGTCCAGGTCACGTCTGTATCCGCGGTTGGCCAAAGCCGGCTTCAGCGTATTCATCGAATAGAATGTCAGGATGCGCGTGTCGTACATGTTCAGGGCCAGGGCGGCGGAGACACCGCGTCCGGCGGCATCGACCGTGCGCAGTCGCCATTGCTCTTTGGCTCCGGCGGTGACGCGGTCGCGGAAGGTTTCTGTAATGACGTGCATCTGCGGTTTCTCGGGCTTGGCACCCAGGGTCACTGATTCTTGGCAGTTATTCCCGTCGCGTATGCCTACGATGTACACCACTCCCGAAGCATCGTCGCCGAGAATATTGTAGAGGTTGACACGATGCCATCCGCCCTTGAATTGGCGGATGACGGGCATGCCTTTTTCTGCGGCAAAGAGGACGCGGATGTCCTCCACGCCATTTACGCCTAATGTCAGGATGCCGTCATCGAGGCGAGTGTCAGGCGTCCATATCATTTCGCCGTCGGGCGTGACGTTGACTTTGGTGTCGTAGATAAGCAAGTCCTTGGTAGCCTTGGCGGCGGTGGAATCCTGTGAGCATACCTCCAAGATGTACTTGCCGGGGGCTATGCCGGAGATGTCCGGGGCAAATTCGCCGACGGCGGCGATGCCTTGTCGTATGACGCTGTCTTTCTTAACGTCGTCCGACTCAATCTTTATGGCCCAAGTGACAGAGACGCCGAGGATTTCGGTCTTATCGGGGGCGGTCATAGCGACTTTCACCGTCACGGGCTTTGTGGCGTCAAGGCTTTGGTCGGATTTGCCGTTTTGCAGAACATCGACCGTAATCTTATTGGGAAATATGGCGTCAAAGCTGAAGTTCTCGCTGATAGTTGTGCCCGTAGGCGTGGTCAGTGTGATGGTTCCGCCAATGCGACGGTCGTATTCGTCTGTCTTGTTAATATAATATGACAAAGGATCTTGAATGGTATTGATACTGTCCAGACGTAGCTCGAAGCGGCCGTCGGCGCCGGAGGTCACGGTGTCGCATAGCTCATCGTCATCGTCGTCCACGAATGTCACGGTGGCGCCGGCTATGGGCAACCCGGCATAGGTGGAAGCCAAGCCGCGTATTACAGCCGAATTGGTTGCATGGTTCGGTATGGCGACCAGCGAGTCGAGACGCGCCTGCGGAAAGCTGAAGTCGCCGACGGTGAAGGACACAACATCCGAGGCGTTTTTGCTACGGACGTATATGCGGTGCGTCCCAAAGCGCGTGTCCTCGGGTATGGTGAAAGTGCCCGTGGCGCGGCCGTACTCGTCGGTGACAGCCTTGGCTGTGGCTAAGTCCTTATCAGAGCGCAATTCGGCGGTAAGTTCGACACCGGGCAGTACCTTCACCGTATCGGCCAATACCGCAATCCAGCGCACTTGTTGACCGGGACGATAGGTGGATAGGTCGGTAGATACGGTCAGGGTTTGGGGGCTTTCGCTGTACTTGCGTCCGGGTTCTGCGTATACTCTTTGGCTGCAATTTACTATGCCTGCGGATGTTCGGTAGCAGAGGTTTCCGATTATGGACTTAGGCGTTTTCACCGTTCCGTGAGCATCGGTGCGGCCCAGCGAGGTGTAACGGTTCTTTTTAGAGCCTTTGTCCGCAAGTATTTCAAGCCCTTGGACCGGCTTGCCCGATGCGGCTTCGACCATTGTGACGAATGTCCCGCTGTCGTTGATGGTGACTGCAGGGATGTATTCAATGACGCGTATGCGTGAACAGCTATAACAGTCAACTTCTTTGCCGTCAAGTATCACGGTGTAAGTGTAATTGCCTACGGGCAATTGCACGGCTACGCTGTCCTTGACTTCCACCGTTGGGTCGGTGGCATTGACGTTGAGCGTCAATGTTTTGACTGGTTGTTTCAGCGGAACTTTGGACTTGTTACGGCGAAGGTCGATATTGGTGTCGTAATCCGGATCAGCGTATATACGCAGCTCGGCGGTTTTGACATTCCGGGCGGTATATTTCAGGATGATGTCTTGGCCAACGATGCCGACGTCTTGGGAGACTTCAAACGAGATGATCGGCTTGGTAAAGTTGACGATGACGTTGAGGGCATAAGACTCGACCCACGTGCCTTTGACGCCTTGAGCGAGATCCCGGAGCGTGTCCAGGTAGCCTTTATCTCCGAGTTTTTTGTTCAGGTCCAAGTAGGTGGTCAGTATGGTATAGGCGATGATTTCGCTATTGGGATTGGCCTTGTACTTGGCCCAAAGGTCGAGCATGGCTTTGGCGTTATCGCCGGGAGTGAATTGGGCCGCGAGCTTGGCCGTCCACAGCATCCACGGTGCGGAGCCTTCGGGGTGCTTGGCGAGGATTTGTCCGCGCACGGCGGTGGACAGCGACGGCGAGTGCAACAGTCCGCCTTCCAGAATTTTAGATGCAACAAAATCGCATACCGTGGGGTAGTATGTGCGTGTGAGGCGGTTGGCATTGACGGCCTTGGCCCACAGTTCGATAGAGGTGTTGTCGGCAGTTTTCCATGCTTCGGCGAGTAGCGAGTCCACCACGTAGATGAAGGCGTTTCCGTCCCATTCGGCGATATCGGCCGGGCGCGGCCCTTGGGGCAGCGTGTTTCCGCGCATATTCCAGCGGTTGTTAGCGCGGTATTTGTTGTAAAGATGGGCGGCATAGAGGTTGAACATAGCTTTGGCGTCGGGCGTCGCCTGGCGTGCGGCATATTGCAAGACTTCGGCTATGGATGTCTTCAGCGAGTCGGCGTCTATGGACTCGGCGGCCTTGGTCTTTTGCATCAAAGCGAGCAGCTGCGTGGGTGCGTCGCCCTCTTTCCCGGCTTTTGCCAGGGCGGCATTGGCATCGCGTATCACGTCGCGTGGATAGGCAAAGTCCGGTTTTTCGAAGGTTGTGGAAGCAAAAACGGACATTGTCAAAAATAGTGCTGATATTAAAGCGGCTATATAACGGCGTAGGCCGTTGTCGAAGGTTTGTCGTCTTTTCATCTCTTTAGGTGTTTGGGTGGGGCAATGGGAATGATGAGATTTATGAGAATAATGGGAGTGATGGCATAGTTCCTATAATTCGTATAGTTTTTATGGTCCCCATATTTCCTGGAGGTGCTTCTGTCAGTCGAGGCTGCGGCGCTCGAAGGCGTCGATGTACGGGCCGGGGGTGACGTTGTAGATGTCTATGTGGCGGCGGCGAGCCCATGCCTGGAGCATGTGGTAGCTGCGGAAGGCGACGTAGAAGCTGTGGACGATGTCGTGCAGGCGGTAGCCACGGTAGGTGGTGTCCACGCGTTTTTGCTCCGAGGCGTCGTCTTTGTAGAAGTGGGGCTGCACGGATATGACGTTGTTGTCATCGTCCACGGCTATGGTGCGCATCCACGAGTGGTCGGCGCCGGCAACGTATATCGTGCGGTATCCGAGCCACGCGGCGGCCATAATGGCCGGGATGAGGACGTTGCGCGGGCGTGGCATACCCAGCCGGTGTGTGTATGCCCAGTGCGTCAGCCATTGCCATCCTTCGAGGCCGACGGCATTGATGCCTGCCACGCGGATGTGCGGGTTTGACTTAATGGCGGGGTCGAGGGCGGCGACTTTGCCCTGTGGCACTATCAGTGCCATATCCCATTCAACGGCGGCCAGGGCCTGGCGCAGCCGTAGCATATTGGGCTGGTCGGAGGGCGCGAAGAACAGAGGGTCCACCATAATGTAGTAGCGTGGGCGCAGCCGCACAAATTCGGGGGCGATGGCGGCAAAGTTGACGGCCATAGTCGGCATGGACGCCAGCCGGTCGCCGTGGTTGGCTATGGTCTGTGCCAGCGAGGGCCCGTTGCCCATCACGACTATTGCATCGCCGTCGGCCTTGGCCTGCCACTTGCCAGTGCAGCACGATTGCAGCAGCATCTTGGCGATGCTTTTCAGCGAGGGCCCTGTCAAGGCCAGTGCTTTTGCTATGTTAGATATCGTCTTGGCCATACTGGTGTGTGTTGAGGCGTTGTACTACCTGGACTGTCGGGACGTCTGCGCCGAGTTTTTCGAGCGTTTGGCGCAGGCGTGTGTCGTCAAATGTCAGCGTGTGCGTCATTGTGCCGAAGTAGCGGCGTCCGTATAGCCACCGCGCCCAGCGGCGCTTGAGCGTCCCGACGTTCTTGTCTTTGAGGCGGTGGGCGATGGCGTTTATCAGCGCGTCTATCGTTGTGGCCGTGCCGTCGGTGACGTTGTAGGTGCCGGGAGCTTGCTGTAGCGTCACGGACAGGCTGGCCAGGTCTATGGCGTGCACCACGCTGATGGCTGTCTCGTAGTTGTCCCGGATGTGCATCAGGGTGCCGCGTGCGACCCCGCGTGCCAGACGCATTGGCAGCCTGGTCATCCCGGTGCCGACGGTGTTGGCGGCACGCAGTATCACGCAGGGGAGCGAGTGCCGCCGGCAGTAGTCTGCAAACATCGCTTCTTCGCGAGCCAGCGGAGAGTCTGCCTTGATGGACGTGTCCTCGGTGTAGCCGGTACCCTCGGTGACATCGTAGATGTCCGTGGAGCTTATCATCACGGCTGCATCGGCACGCATCCCGTCGTCGGGGCGCGTGGCCACGCGCCAGTCTTCACCCCAGGCGTGTGCAAGGTATTTGGCCATAAAGGCGCCATCGGGACATAGTGCCAACAGGGTCTTTGTGGGCTGTGCTGCCGGGACGTCCCCCGGCCTGTCAAAGTATTCTGTCATCGTTGTTTGCGACATAGGTAGCTTTTTATGACGTGTGTGTAGTGTTTCAGAATGTTCAGGTGCGAGGCCGGCATACCGTGGCGGCGGAACGAGCGCAGACGCTCGCGGTTGTTGGTGACCAGCCGCGAATACCAGCGCTGGGATAGTCCCCCGGTGTCCATGCATACCATGTCCAGGGGGATGTAGCGCCACCGCAGGGTGTGGTCGCCAAACAGGCGCAGCCACATCTCGAAGTCGCCGCCGACACGGTATGTCTCGTCGTAGTGTCCCACGGACGTTGCCGTGCGGCGAGTCATGTACAGTGTCGGGTGGCCTGGTGCGAAGCCCTGGCGCAGCATCGATGTGTCAAAATGTGCCGCTCCGTAGTAGCGCGAGACTTTACCTGACCCGGCAGGGCTGTAATGGAGGTCGCCGAAGACGAAGTCGGCATCGCCGCCGGCAAAAGCTGCGGCGATTTGTCCCACGATGTCGTCCGAGGTGTATGTGTCGCCTGCGTGCAGCAGCCCGATAATGTCTGCCCCGGTGTCTATGGCGGCGTCAATGCCCAGGTTGATGGCGTTATAAACCCCTTTGGGGGTGGCGGACAGGATTGTGGCCGTGCCGTCTCGGCGCACAGCCTCCAATATTTGCCCTGTGCCGTCGGTACTTTCTCCGTCCACGATTATATGGAGGATGTCCGTATATGTCTGTCCCTGCACCGAGGCGATAGTCCGGCGCAGCCCATCGGCGTTGTTGTGGGTTATGGTGATTATTGCTATGGTCATGGCGCGTAGTGGTTTTGTAGGATGTAGCAGGTTGCCAGAACCAAGGCGAGTGCCGCGCAGCACCACGCAGCCCGGCGAAGTAGGCGGCGCCTGTCGGCATTGCATAGCGTGACAGCCACGGCTGGTGCCAGTAGCGGCACGGACATAAGCCCGTAGCGCGAGATTGTCCCTCCGAAAAGGTAGCAGGGTACCAGCCAGCAGACGATGCCCCAGGCAGACATAAGGAGCAGGGCGCGGCTGGATGCGGCAGGCAATGACGTGGCGGTTTCGCGGCGTCCGCGCCATAGATAGTAAACGATGATGATGCCGAACAGGTATCCCGGATAGGCGATATGTGCGTAGGCCGATGTGGGGCCGAAGATTATATCGCGGCCCCAGTTCCATGGGAACGGGATGAGGTATTGTATTCCGGCACTGACGGGTATCAGCATGGTTTTCTGCCATGGTTGTAACGAGGCATAGTCGCCTATGATGCTGTAGTATGCCATTTGGTTGGGGGCGTCATAGCGCACCCAGTGGTTTTGCTGCCCTATGTTGATGACCCCGGAAGCCTCTGGCGTAATCTCGTAGGCGTGTGCCAGCAGCCACAATGCGGCGCACCATGCCACGATTATGGCCGTGTATGCCCATGCGCGGCGGCGTGCGGCGCTTGGCGCAGACGGGGCGATACACAATACTGTGCCTATGGCGATGGCCGGTAGCATGTTGGGCCGGGCAAGCACGAGCATGGCGGCCGAGATGGCTGCGGGTATGAGCAGGCGAGCCGGGCGTCCTTCGTGTGCCGAGGCAAAGGCCGTAGCTGCGATGGCGAAGGCCGCAAACACCCATGCGTCCTTGAGTAGCAGTGTCCCTGATGCGAGGAAGTAGCAGACAGCCGCGCAACAGGCCATGGCGGTGGCGGCTGTGCGCCGCTGCCGCGTAATCCTCCAGGCGGTTACGCCTGTGCAGAGTATCGAGACCAGTGTCGCTGCCATGCTTATCATCAGTGCGGCGGTGATGCCGGGCCCGGTGACAGCCATGACCGTAGCCACGACGGAGCCGTACATCCCGTAGGTGGACGGCACCGCTTCGGTGCCTATGCCAAGACGCGCCATGGCATCGTTCCATGCGCGCAGTGCGTCGCTGTTGTGTAGTACCGGGGATTGGTCGGTGCCGCCGCTCAGCACAGTGTAATAGTGGACGTTGGCAATAATCCCTATGGAAAGGGCCAAAGCTGCTGCCAGCAGTATGTAAGCCCCGGCACGTGAGGCTCCGGCACAACGGCTGTATACGGCGAGAACAAGTGCCGTTATAGCCGCAAAGCCGCATAGCGACAGCACCGGAGCGCCAGGCAGCAGCCACAGGCATATCGCGGCCACGGCAACCGCCGCAATGGCGAATGCTATGAATTTCCGGCTTGCTATGTGCGTGCTTTCGAGCATCGGCTGTTTGTTTGATGTATGCTTTGTACTGTCTTGTGTCATGCCCGACCTCGGGGTCATCCTTTATAATGAAATCCGTTGGTGTGGCCGGTATTGCATGGGGTAGGGAATTAGAATTGTACGACTAATTCGGCCACGATGCGGTTGCCGTGGCCGTCTTCGGGTGCGCCTCCGTGTCCCCAAAAGACTTTCTCGAAATTGAGGCGCAGCAGGGCGTTGACTTTGCCGTATGTGTAGTCCAGCGCCGAGCCGATGGTGACGCGTTGTTGCGACGGAATGGTGGTTTCCAAACGGCCTTCTTGGTCAAGGGCCTTGCCGTCGGAGTGTGCCGTGACCGCGTCGAAGCGGCCTTGTATGCTCCAACGGTGGAAGATGCCTATCCTGGCAGGTATGCCCCAGTCAGCGAAGAAGTTGAAGACGTTGGAAGACGGGTGTGTGTCGTGCGTGTACACGGTGCGCATGTACTCGGCCTCGGCACGGAAGTCCCCGAGGGTGAAGATTGCCGAAGCGCCCCAAAGGTTCATGCGCACGTGTCCCGGTTCGATGGACTGGAAGCCTGTTTCGAGGCGCAGCCACGGGGAAGCCTGCTGCGAGACTTTGACGGCATAGGCGTAGTCCTTGCTCCACACGTCGTGGTCGCTGATGGTGGCGCTGTTGAACATCCCGGCCTCGATGTAGTTGCTGTTGCCCCACGGGAGGTCGTAGTGTCCCTTGATGCCTACGGCGCGGACGTTGTTGACGTACTTGCCAAGGTATGAGCGGTTGGCAAAATAGTATGTCCCCGGGCCGCGGAAGTTGTCCGTGCCGAAAGGTATGCGGAATTGCCCGGCTTGTACGAACCACCGGGAGGCGATGTCCACGCGAGCCCATACGTCCAAGACTTTCACCGAGCCTTTGTCGCAGAAATCGGTGTTGAGGTAATAGCGTAGGCGCGGCAGCACGCGGCCAGAGAGGTTGACGCGCGCGTTGCGTATTTGGAAGCGGCCTTCGCCGTTGTCGGTGTCTACCTCGTAGCGTGCGCGTGCGACGCCGTGCACTTCGGGTATGTAGATGCTGCGGGCCGATGTGGCGCTGTCTTTGGCTACCGCGTCGGCGGCTTGTGTCGGCATAGGGGACAGGGCGGCCAGCGCGAAGGCTATTGCGGCGAGGTATCTTGGTATATTGTGGCGCATACGTGTTTTCGTTTTTTAAAGGAACGGTTCAGGCTGCGGCTTTGGCGTGGCGTCCGTGCAGGTACAACTGTATCGAGTTGATGATGTTCTGCCATGCGATGTAGGCTGCCGGCGCCACCGAGCTTATAGGGTCGAAGTATGTCCATGCCATCCACACGGCCAGCACGGTGTTTTTCTGGGCCAGGCCCTGCGCACCTACGACACGGTCGCCGCACCAGCGGCCTATGCGCCGGCCTATGGCGAACTGTATGACGCACAGCACCAGCGCGACCAGGGCCAGGGCTATCATAAGCGGGATTTCTGTGGCCGGTTCGGCCATGACGAAGCTCACCGAGCGGCCTACGATGATAATCAGCGACACCGACCATATATAGAAAGACACAGACTGGTGGCTGCCCAGGAAGGTGTGTATGCGTGGGACGGCGCGGCGCAGCACCATGGCAACAGCCAGCGGCGCCAGAATTAACGGCACGACCTTGCACGCGATTGTGGCGAACGTCTCGAAGAAGTCTATGTGGGCGTCAGTGCCCATAGCGGTGAACAGTGGAGGCACAAGCAGCGCTGCCGCGATGTTGGACACGATGGAATACGTGGCCTGCCGGGGTATGCTGCCGCCGAGCATCCCCACGATGACGGGGGCGGCGGTGGCCGTGGGGCAGAATACGCAGATAAACGCGCCCTCGGCCAGCACCTGGTCTATGGGCAGCAGTCCGAAGTATACAGCGATGCCTCCGCCGACCTGTACCGCCGTCAGCAGCCACGACAGCCTGGTGATGCGTATATGGTCAAACGGCACCTTGCAGAAGGTCACCAAAAGCATCGTGAATATCAGGTAGGGGGCCAGGAAGGCCGCTGCTTCCATATAGTCGTGGAACAATGCGCCGGTGCCCATGGCGATGATGAGCATCCACGGCTTGACGCGCCTTATGACTTCGTTGGCTTTCATGGCTGCAAAGTTACGAATTTTTGGGCGAGGAATAAGGGTAATGAGAATAATGAGAGTGATGAGAATAATGGGCGCTATGGGGATGATTGATTTGTTTCCAAAACTCCCATTA
>X341_Western_Lowland_Gorilla__coassemble_490_pt1 | contig 9601 bp, 9 predicted proteins | sample X341_Western_Lowland_Gorilla__metabat2_low_PE_002 | metagenome-assembled genome bin X341_Western_Lowland_Gorilla | reverse complement strand
CCCTTTGCGGCACACCGCGGCAAGGTGTACCCGCCGGAGCGCACGCTGGCCGTGGCCGAGGCACTGGCACGCCGCCCCGGCACAAGGATATACCTCTTCGGCGGCGGCAAGGACGAGGCGCGGGTGCTGGCACAATGGACGGCGCAGATGCGCGGACAGGGGCTGGACGTGGTGGACATGGCCGCCCTCAAGGCCGGGTTTGCCGGCGAAATCGGCGTGATCTCGAGCCTGGACGCCATGGTGTCCATGGACAGCGGCAACATGCACCTCGCGGCGCTGTGCCGCGTGCCGGTGGTGAGCATCTGGGGCGCGACGCACCCCGCCGCCGGCTTCACCCCGTGGAAGGGCGAGAGAGGGCTGCAACTCGGAGACAGCGCCATGGAGTGCCGCCCCTGCTCGGTGTTCGGCAACAAGCAATGCCGCTTCGGCGACTACCGGTGCTTCGACGCCGTCACCACGGAGGCCGTCGTGGAGGCAGTAGACCGCGCCGCCAACATCAAAAGAACAAGACAATGAGCCAGGAACAAGATTTCGACATACGCAATACCGAGCGCGACAAAGACTTCGAGCGCGCCCTGCGCCCCAGCTACTTTGACGCCTTCAACGGCCAGGAGAAAATCGTGGCCAACCTCAAGGTGTTTGTCGAGGCCGCCCGAATGCGGCACGAGGCATTAGACCACATACTGCTTTTCGGCCCTCCGGGACTGGGAAAGACCACGCTGTCAGGCATCATCGCCAACGAGCTGGGCGTGGGCTTCAAGGTCACCAGCGGCCCGGTGCTGGACAAGCCCGGCGACCTGGCGGGCATCCTGACCACGCTCGAGGAAAACGACGTGCTGTTCATAGACGAGATCCACCGCCTCAGCCCCGTGGTCGAGGGGTACCTGTACTCCGCCATGGAGGACTACCGCATAGACATCATGATCGACAAAGGCCCGGGGGCGCGCTCGGTGCAGCTGACGCTGAACCCGTTCACGCTCGTGGGCGCGACCACGCGCAGCGGCCTGCTGACGGCGCCCCTGCGTGCGCGATTCGGCATCAACTGCCACCTCGAATACTACGACCACGGCACCCTCGGGCGCATCATCCGCCGCAGCGCCGCGCTGCTGAAAGTGCCCATCACGGACGACGCGGCCGCCGAAATCGCCCTGCGCAGCCGCGGCACCCCCCGTATCGCCAACGCCCTGCTGCGGCGCGTGCGCGACTTCGCCATGGTCAAGAGCGACGGCACCATCGACATGGAGATCGCACGCTATGCCCTCGAGGCGCTCAATATCGACCGCTACGGCCTTGACGAAATAGACAACAAGCTGCTGTCCACGATTATACACAAATTCGGCGGCGGCCCGGTGGGCCTGTCCACCATAGCCACGGCCCTGGGAGAGGACACCGGAACGGTCGAGGAGGTCTACGAGCCGTACCTCATCAAGGAAGGCTTCATCAAGCGCACCCCGCGGGGCCGCGAAGTCACCCCCAAGGCGTTCAAGCACCTGGGCGTCACGCGCCCCCAGGACGCCGCGCCCGGACTATTTGACAACCAAGACATCTGACCGCCATGGGCTCGATAAAATCCTTGATGAAAGACACGGCCATATACGGCCTGAGCAGCATCATCGGGCGCTTCCTCAACTGGTGCCTCGTGCCGCTGTACACCATCAAATTCACCCCGGCGGAATACGGCGTCAACACCTACGTGTACTCGGTGGTGGCGCTGGCGCTCATCGTGCTGACATACGGCATGGAGACCGGCTTCTTCCGCTTTGCCAACCACGAGCGCTGGAAAGACCCCATGGAGGTGTATTCCACCTCGCTGATCTCGCTGGCGGTGTCCTCCACAGCCTTCGTGGTGCTTGTGGCGCTGTTCCTCGACCCGGTGACGTCGTGGATGGAGTGCGACGGCCATCCCGAATACGTGATGATGATGGCCGCGTGCGTGGCCGCCGACGCCTTCACGGCCATCCCGTTCTCGTACCTGCGCTACCGCAAGCGCCCGGTGCGCTTCGCCGTTCTGAGGCTTGTCAACATCGGCGTCAACATCGCCCTCAACCTCTTCTTTATCCTGCTGTGCCCGTGGCTGATGCGCGTCGCCCCGGCCACCGTGTCGTGGTTCTACGACCCCACGTTCGGCATCGGGTACATATTCCTGGCCAACCTCATATCATCGCTGCTGACGCTGGCGATGCTGCTGCCGGAGCTGCGCGGCTTCCGCTGGCGCTTCAACCGCCGCCTGTGGCAAGCGATGATCGTGTACTCGGCGCCGCTGCTGGTGCTGGGCATTGCCGGCATCATGAACCAGACCATAGACAAAATCCTGTACCCGTCGCTGGTGGCAGACCACGCGCAGGCCATGGACGGCCTCGGCATCTACGGCGCCAACTACAAGATTGCCATCGTGATGGTGATGTTCATCCAGGCCTTCCGCTTTGCCTACGAGCCCTTCATCTTTGCCCAAAGCCGCGACAAGGGCGAAGAGCGCCTACAGGCCTACCGCGACGCCATGAAGTACTTCGTCATCTTCGCCCTGGTGATATTCCTGGGCGTGATGTTCTATATCGACATCCTCAAGTACTTTATCTCGCCCAAATACTTCAGCGGCCTGCAGGTGGTGCCCATCGTGATGCTTGCCGAGCTGTTCTTCGGGATATTCTTCAACCTCTCGCTGTGGTACAAGCTCACAGACAAGACCGTCTGGGGCATGTACTTCTCGCTGCTGGGCCTGGGCATAACCATCCTGGGCAACGTCGTCCTGGTGCCGCGCATGGGGTATATGGGCTGCGCGTGGGCGGCCCTGGCGTGCTACACGGTGATGATGGCCACAAGCTACTTCGTGGGCCGCGCCAAGTACCCCATAGGCTACCCGCTGCGGCGCATCGCCGCATATTTCGCCCTCGCGGCCGTGTTCTACGCCGTGGGCATGTACGTCATTGACATGCCGCAGGAATGGCTGCGCCTGCCCCTGCGCACGCTGCTCATCGCGGCCTTTGTCGCCGTGGTCATACGCCACGAAGGCATCCGGCTGCCCAAACGCCTACGCCCGTGACGATGAAGATAGCCCTGGTCACACACAGCGACAGCCGCGGCGGGGCCGCCGTGGTCACCCTGCGCCTGGCACACGCCCTGTGCGGCTGCGGCGTGGACGCCGTGGTGCTGTCGGCCAATGCCGAGACAGGCGACCCGCTGGTGAAGCCCCTGGCGCCGCCGTCGGCGGCGCGCATGGCCTTCCTGGCCGAACACATAGACATCTTCAGGCATCGCGGGGTAGGGCGCGACAACCTCTTCAAAATCTCGACAGCCACCGCCGGGCTTCCACTGTGGCGCCACCCGGACATCACAGACGCCGACGCCGTGGTGCTGTGATGGGTCAACCAGGGCACGGTGTCGCTGCGCGGCATCCGCCGCCTGCACGCCGCCTTCCCCGGCAAGCCCATACTGTGGGTGATGCACGACCTGTGGAACGCCGCCGGCATCTGCCACCACACCGTGAACGGCTGCGACCGCCTTACGGGCGCCTGCGGCGCCTGTCCGCTGCTGCACGGACGCCCGCGCCACACCGACCTGTCCACGCGCACACAGGCCGCCAAAAAGGCCCTATACGGCGCCGTGCCAATACGCTTTGTCGCCGTCAGCAACTGGCTGGCCGGGCGCTGCCGCGCATCGTCGCTGATGCGCGATGCCGACATCTCGGTAGTGCCCAACGCCTTCCCCGTGGAAGAATTCACGCCCGCCGGCGAGGCCGCCTCAATACCCGGCGTGCCGGACGGCGCACGCGTCATCATCATGGGCGCCGCACGCCTCGACGACCCCGTCAAGAACCTGCCGCTGGCCGTGGAGGCGCTCAACGCCGTGGCCACCCCTGACACATTCGCCGTATTCTTCGGCGACATACGCGACGCGCACGCCCTGGACGGGCTGCACATGCCGCACGCCGCCCTCGGACGCGTGGACATGCGGACGCTGCCGGCCCTGTACCGCCGTGCCGACATCGTGCTATCCACCTCGCGCCACGAGACACTGCCCGGGACCCTGGTCGAAGGAATTTCGTGCGGGGCGCGTGCCGTGGCCACCTCCCACGGCGGACAGCCCGACATAGTCACGGACGACACACTGGGCACGCTGTGTCCCGACGATGCCGCCGCCATTGCCGCCGCCATAGACGCGCAGCTGGCCAGCCGCGCCGCCTGCAAGGACGCCGCCGCCGACCGCGGGGCCATGCACGCCGCCATGGCCGCCCGCTTTGCCGCCGAGGCCGTCGCCCGCCGCTTCCTTGCCCTGCTGCCCGGCCAGCCTACTAACGATGATAAACTACCCGACGACAAAAACTTATAACCTCACCAGTCATCGTTATTTACTTGGACGCCTCATTATACCCCAAAAGGTATAATATTATGCTTTTCATCCTCGATTATACCCTATCGGGTATCGCCGCGGCCACCCCGGCGACTTTGCGGATAACCGCCGAAGCCTTGGCGCTGTCGGATAATTGTCGTAACTTTACAGCCAACGAAACAACCGCATAATTATGGAAACAGCAATTACGAAAAAACACGTGGGCGCAGGCTTCATAGCCCTGTTCGCAATCTTCCTTATCAACGGCATACTTGTCCGAATACCTGTTGACTATGAAAGCATTTGGTGGGTCATCCGGGCTGCCGTGTTCAACCTGCTGATAATTGCCGCAGTCGTATATATCGCCTTCTCTCGCAAATGCCAGTCGTCACTGCCGGCAAAAATAGGCGGCGCCATGTATTCGATGTATCTGCTTTGGTTTGTAATGGAGACCATAGCCTTTCAGATCACAGGAGAAGGCATCATAAGGTTCTCATCGATGACCTATGTGTACATATCGTACTTTGTCCTTTACGTGCTTGGAGTATTTCTATTTGCATGGGGAAGCCAACTTTGGCTGCCGTCAAAAATTGTTTATACAGCCAGTGTGCTGACAAACATATTCTGCTACGTTATGGGCACTATCGTAGTCCAGTCGATGTGGCGCAATGGAGACGATTATGAGGCGATAGAATCAGTCCAGTCAATGTGTGACACAGCTTCATGGGTGTCATTTGCCTTTGTGGCTGCATCACTTGTCCTTACCATCGTATGGATGTGCAGCAAATCGAAAGACGACAACCAAGCCGAAACGTACAAACCAATACTAAACGAAATATGAAAAAAGCAGCACTCCTAATCGCCGCGCTTATCATTCCGGCGTCAAGCGCCTTTGCCTATCGCTACTCGTACCACGACGACGGAATGTCCGGCGCCGCGGTCATTTCGCTCCACTTAGGGATTGCCTTCATGGTTCTCGGCATCATCATCCTGGTCAAGTTCTTCAAGATGGCCAGCGATGTCAGCCAGATACGTCAGCGTCTCGACAACACGGGCAACAGCGCCAAACTGACCTACCTCGTCGCCATCGGCGAGAAAGAACAGGCGCAAAAGGCCGCAGTAAAAATCCTCGTGGACAAGCTTTATCCCATCTACTTCGACCAGATTATCCAGGATAAGGCCGAGGCCATGAACGAGGCCATAAGCACCCTCATACCCAAGATGAGGCGGCTGGGCCTCGAGCTTCCAGACCACGTCCTTTCCGGCGAAAAATTCATCGACTACCTCAACCGCGTCACCGGCAACAACGTGCCCGGCGGCATCAGCACCGTCACCGGAGACAACACCGCCACCCGCCTCTTCCGCCGGTAGCGCGTTCCGCCCCCGGCAAGTTCGAGCCCATCGACTGCACCTGGGACGAATAACCTGACATCATCCCAAACCACATAGACGGAGGGGAGGCGCCGCGGCGCCTCCCCTCCTTTGATATAGAGGACGTTTCTTTTAGGAGATGTACTTGTCTTAAACGCTGACGGAACTATATACCCTGCGATAAGGAAAAAATATTCGCAAAATTTGTGAATATGGAATCAAATGCCTATCTTTGCATTACCAAATTAAAACTATGGAAATTAAGTTTGATAAAGAATACCTGTCTGACCTCTACTACAAAGGACAATGCTCAGATAAAAAGCACAGGTATCAGCCGCAGATTGTGCGGAAGTATATCAGGGTTATAGATACACTGCAAGGAGCTTCCTGTATTGAGGACTTATTCTGTTTCCATAGTTTGAATTATAAGGTGCTGAAAGGCGACAAGAAAGGGATAGAGTCTGTCCGTGTCAACGATCAGTACCGAATAGAGTTTACGACCAGCCAGGTGGTCAACGAAACAGTGGTAACCATCTGCAATATTTTAGAATTGTCGAACCATTATGAATAAAGGTATTATGTCGGACAACGATTTTGGGGCTTACCCCACTCACCCCGGAGAAGTACTCAAAGATGAAATCGAGTACCGAAAAATTTCCCAGCGGAAGTTGGCGGAAAATATTGGAATGTCGCATACGGCATTGAATGAAATCCTCAATGGCCGCAGACCTATCACTACGACTACGGCATATCTCTTTGAGGCGGCTCTCGGAGTCCCTGCCGCATTATTATTGCGTATCCAATTACGCTATGATATGCAAATGGTTAAATCGGATAAAAAACTGCTTGACCGACTGGCTTCTATCAGAAAAATAGCGGCTGTTCTCTGACCTGAGACCTTGCCGTATGATGGGCGTGATGTTCCGGCATCGCGCTCTTTTTTGTCTCAAAGACAAAAAGTTGAAAAATGTGTAAGTGTCAGATTTTGGCATATAAGCCCCTCTTGCATTTTTTTGAAAATTTCTCAGGTTTTCGTTCGCAAGATAAGCAAAACGCTCTCTACTATAGTTCGATATGTCCGCGCCTTTTTTGTTGCGCACCGCAAAGGTAGAACAATTTCTTGATGCACACAATACCAAAGTGATGTCCGTATGCTCCGATGACTACGCGTTTTATTTTCACAGAAAGTCACGCTAACCGGTAATATGCTGTCATACAGCGAGTTTTTATTTGTAGAGAAAAATCACAGCCTAAAAACAGACCCCGATGCACAGGGATTGTCCGGCGGTTTCAGGCGGGTGGCTTACGAAGTTAAATAATGATAATTAAGCATAAAAATATATAAAGTTTTGGCAGTTGGGGAGGGCGAAAGGCGGCATCTGTTGCCTATATAATAGTAAATGCTTAACTTTGCAGCACTTTATGAGACTCTCAAGAGGAGGAGGCCTGGGGCTTCCTCCTCGTCTTTTGACGGCACTTCCTCCCCAAGGAGGATGCGTCAAATTACGGCACACCGCCGCCACCGGCTGGCCGGAGCCAGCAAAGGACGAAGAAAGGCAGGGGGGGGTCATAAAGGGACGCCGCAACAAGGCGTAGACAACGACAGTATATATAACGACACAAGACACAGACATCCGAAATGCTTGACAAAGAACTGCTGCGCGGCACAGTGCAGGAAGCACTCGCCGGAACGGACATCTTCCTGGTGGACGTCACCGTGACGCCCGACAACATCGTCGAAGTCACCATCGACAGCCCCGAAGGCATCGACATCGACCACTGCACCGCGCTGTCGCGGCGCATCACCGAGGTGTACGACCGCGACGTCGAGGACTACGAGCTGACCGTGGGCAGCGCCGGCGTGACGGCCCCGTGGACCGTGGACCAGCAGTACCGCATGAACGTGGGCAACGCCGTGGACGTCCTCACACGCGACGGGCGCCGCATACACGGCACGCTCGCAGCCGTCTCCGACGACTGCCGCGCCCTCACCGTCAACGTGCCCACAAAAGTGCGGCCCGAGGGCGCCAAGCGCCCCGTGGTGCAGGACGTCCCCGCCGAGATCCTCCGCGACAACATCAAGACAATAGTCCGCGACATCGACTGAGCACGGACACACCATACAGACAACAATAACGAAACTTCACATAACAACCACACAAATGGCAAAGAAAAAAGACGAGCGCCCGAACATGGTCGAGCAATTCGCCGAGTTCAAAGAGCTGAAAAATATCGACAAGACCACGATGATCAGCGTCCTGGAAGAGTCCTTCCGCAACGTGCTGGCCAAGATGTTCGGCACCGACGAAAACCTTGACGTGATCCTCAACCCCGACAAGGGCGACGTGCAGATCTTCCAGAACCTCAAGATCGTCCCCGACGGCGAAGTCACCAACCCCAACCTCGAGATATCCCTGAGCGACGCGCACGCCGACGACGACCCCGACGCCGAGGTCGGCGAGGAACACACCAAGGAAATCATCTTCGAGAAATTCGGACGCCGCGCCATCCTCACGCTGCGCCAGACCCTCCAGTCCAAGATCCTCGACCTCCAGAAAGAGGCCATCTACGACAAGTTCAAGGAGCTGGAAGGCGAGCTGGTGTCCGGCGAGGTATACCAGACATGGTCGCGCGAGACCCTGCTGCTCGACGACGACAAGAACGAGCTGCTACTGCCCAAGAGCGAGAGCATCCCCGGCGACTACTTCCGCAAGGGCGAGACCGTCCGCGCCGTCATCGCCAACGTGGACAACAAGAACAACAACCCCAAGATCACTGTGTCGCGCACCAACGAGAACTTCCTGCGCCGCCTCTTCGAGCTCGAAGTGCCCGAGATCCAGGACGGCCTGATCAACATCCGCGCCGTGGCACGCATCCCCGGCGAACGCGCCAAAATCGCCGTAGAGTCCTACGACGACCGCATCGACCCCGTGGGCGCCTGCGTGGGCGTCAAGGGCAGCCGCATCCACGGCATCGTCCGCGAACTGCGCAACGAGAACATCGACGTGATCAACTACACCGCCAACCCCACGCTGTTCATCCAGCGCGCCCTCTCCCCCGCCAAGATCTCCTCCATACGCCTGGACGAGGAAGAGAAAAAGGCCGAGGTGTTCCTGCGCCCCGAAGAAGTATCCCTGGCCATCGGCAAGGGCGGCCTCAACATCAAGCTCGCCTCCATGCTCACCGGCTACGTCATCGACGTATACCGCGACACCGCCGACACTGACGCCGAAGAAGACATCTACCTCGACGAGTTCAAGGATGAAATCGAAGAATGGGTCATCGACGCCCTCAAGAACATAGGCTTCGTGACCGCCAAGAGCGTCCTCAACGCACCGCGCGAGATGCTCGTCGAGAAAGCCGACCTCGAAGAAGAAACCGTGGACCACGTGCTCGAAGTGCTCCGCGCCGAGTTCGAGGACTAAAGCCCACCACCACCGCGGACACCACCGCACACCTCCCTCCCACACAGGCCACCACGGCGGCACGCCGCCACAACGAAGAACGACAAAAAACAATATATGGCGAAAACAAAGATAAGCACCCTGGCAAAGGAACTCAACCTCGGACTGGCGACAGTCGTCGAGTTCCTCAACAAAAAGAACATAGCCATTGACGCGAGCCCCAACACCCGCGTCGAAGACGACATCGTCGAAATCGTGTTCAACGAGTTCGACAAAGACCGCAGCGTCCGCAACCGCCTGCGCCGCGAGGCCGAGGCCGCCGAGGCAAAGGCACGCAAAGAAGCCGAGGCAAAGGCCGAGGCCGAGCGCCAGGCCGCCGAGGCAAAGGCCCGCGAAGAAGCCGAGGCAAAGGCCCGCGAAGAAGCCGCCGCAAAGGCCGAGGCCGAGCGCCAGGCCGCCGAAGACAAGGCACGCGAAGAAGCCGCCGCAAAGGCCGAGGC
>X341_Western_Lowland_Gorilla__coassemble_487_pt1 | contig 9766 bp, 5 predicted proteins | sample X341_Western_Lowland_Gorilla__metabat2_low_PE_002 | metagenome-assembled genome bin X341_Western_Lowland_Gorilla | reverse complement strand
AGCCCGGCATCCCCGCGACAACCAAATCTGTAACAAACATCTTGACATATGATCTTCAATTTTCGCTTAGTTTCAGACGAAGTAGACAACTTCAAGAGAGAAATCGAGATAGACGCCGACGCGACCTTTCTCGACCTAAAGAACGCTATCTGTGACGCCGCGCACTACGACCGCTCGGAGATGTGCTCATTCTTCCTGTGCGACGACGGCTGGGAAAAAGAGAAAGAAATCACCCTCGAGGACATGGGCACAGACAGCGACCAGGACGCCTACCTGATGGACGAGTGCATCCTCAGCGACTACATGGACGACGAGGGCCAGAAGCTTATGTTCGTGTTTGACTACCTGACAGACCGCGCATTCTTCCTGCAGCTCAAGAAAGTAATCACAGGCAAGACACTCAAAGACCCGGTATGCACCCTGTCCATGGGCAAAGCTCCCGAACAGCACGTGGACATGAAGCACTTCGAGGCCGAGCTGGACGCCAAGGCGGCCAAGCAGTCCGGGCTGGACGACTTCGACGAAGACTTCGGCGAAGAAGGCTACAACGAGGACGAGTTCGACCCCGACGGGTTCTCAGACCTCACCTTCGACGAGCGATAAGGCACACACCCCGCACACGCGGAACTGCCACACATACGACACATAACAGAAGCCCGACGGGACATGCCGCCGGGCTTCCACGTATACAGCCATATAGACGGCTGACTTTTAACGTATTTTATATGTGTTATACCAACTTTTAGTTTTATCTTTGCCGTATCTATGCCGCACCAGGCACAGCACAGCTGCACGCCACGGCAAAGCACGGCAGGACAGCATATTACCCACCGCAAAACAAAATCTAAAAACATAATCCCAACCAAACGTTTGTTCATGAGGAATTTTACCCTAACCCTACTGGCATCCGCGTCTATGGCCATGACGTGCTATGCCGAAACTGTCACACTGAAAGACACCGAGTACCAGATCACGACCCTGCAAGACCGCGAACTCGGCCCTGGCGTGCGGTACACACGCATCCGCATCCCGGAGTATCCCCTCAATGTCAACATCTTGCGCATTGACGCATCCAACCCCTACAACAGCATCGAGACCACCCAGGCTTCCGACAAGCTCTACGGCACGGAGTCCCTGGTGAATGCCGCCAAGCGCCAGACCACCACGGGACACGTGGCCCTGGCCGGCGCCAACGCCAACTTCTGGTGTGTAAACGGCCAGCCGCCGTTCAGCGACCAGCTCGTGGGCCTCACCTACAACGGCAACCTGCGCAACGGCAAGATTATCACCGAGACAAACATGCAAGCCGACCAATGGAACGGCGGATACAAGCACACCGGCATCGTAGGCATCACGCCCGAGCGCACCGTGCGCAGCGGCAACTACTACACCTGGGCCGGCTTCATCAACTCCGATGCCACCGGCGAACTGGAAATATACACAGTCAACAAGACCGTGCGCGACAACGAAGTCAACATTTACAACTCGTACTACTCCGCCACACGCACATTCCGCTGCGTGGATACCTACACGGAAGGCACCACCACGCACTTCAAAATCGTGCCCAACTGCGCCACCGAAGTCTACCTCAAAATAGACGAGGGACAGCAATGGAACGCCGCAGGCAAGGACATCACCTTCACCGTGGACAAAGTGGTGCAGGACGCCGGGGCTGGCACCCTGGGCAGCTACGACCTCGCCATCGTGGGACGCGGCGACAAGCGCGAAGCGCTCAACCGCCTCAACCCCGGCGACAAAGTCACCCTGCGCTACGGATGGTCAGACAAAAACGGCAACCTCGTGGCCTTTGACAACCTCGTAGGCGGCAACGCCCAGGTGATGAACGCCGGCGAGCTGACCAAGTACAACACCTCCGAGACCTACAACTCGCAGGTATACTCGCGCACCGGCTACGGCACCGACGACGAAGGCCGCTACCTGTACATCATCGTGATCGACAAAAGCACAGACCCGCAGTACGGCGCCTCGGCCGGATGCTCCACCACCGAGATGTGCGCCATCGCCAAGCACTACGGGTGCACATACATGACCAACTTCGACGCCGGCGGCAGCGCCGAGATGCTCGTAGGCAACGCCATCATCAACAAGACCACCGAGGCCTCGCCGCGTGCCGTGGCCAACGGCATGATTGTCTACAGCATCGCGCCCGAGGACAACGTCATCACACGCCTCGAATTTGCCGACTACGACCTCAAAGCCCCGGTATACGGCACATACAGCCCTCGCATCATCGGCTACAACCAATACAACGCCGTGGTCAGCGACGACGTCCAGGGCATAGTCCTGAGCTGCGACCCCAACGTCGGAACCTGCGACGGCAACGTGTTCACCGCCGGAGGCACCGGCATCGTAGCCCCGCTCACCGCCACCCTTGGCGACGTCTCCGTATCCAAGGACATCACCATCGTGGACACGCAGATGGCCCTGCGCATCAAGCCCATACTCATCGACAGCTTCCGCGAATACCCCATCGAGGTTTCAGCCGACATCGACGGCAACACCTACACCTACAACCCGGCAAGCATCGAATGGACTGTAGCCGACCCCTCCGTGGCCAGCATAGACAACAACGGAGTGCTCCGCGGCCACAAGAACGGCACGACCACCATCACAGCCACCATAGGCCGCTTCAATGACACCGCCGACGTCACCGTCGAAATCGCCTCAAAGGCAGTATACAACTTCGACACCTGGGCCGACTGGAAAGCCGTGGGCACCTCGGGCATCGTCAACGCCGACGGCAAGACAGCCCTGGCCATCGGTGACGACGGAGCCGTCGCCTTCACCTACAAGTCGCCGCGTGACCCATACCTGTACATCTCACGCGACATAACGTTCTACAGCCTCCCCGACGAGATTTCCTTTGAGTTCAACTCGACCATCCCCGTGTCCAAGGTTGTGGTAGACGCACGCTCGCGCCAGCACGACCGTGCCAACAACACAAACATCACGCCCGAAGGAGCCACGGCCTTTGCCGCCAACACCCTGCACCGCATCACAATACCCTGGAGCGCCATTGGCGACAACGCCGACCTGGCCACATTCCCCGTATCGATGCACCAAATCCGCTTCGTATTTGTCAAGAGCACAGACAACAAGGGCGACCAGACAGTCAAGGTGTCCAACATACAGGCCCAGTACAAGCACTATGACGGCATCAGCGACGTGGCTGCCGACACAGAAGCGCCTGTCCTGGCCGTATGGCCCAACCCAGTCAGCGGAGCCACCTTCAGCATCCGTGCTTCCGCGCCCATGGCGTCAGTGGCAGTATACAGCCTCGGCGGCGCACTCGTAAGCGAAGCCTCCGCAGACAACGCCAACACAGCCACGCTCCAGACTCCGGCCACCCCGGGCATGTACATCGTGGCAGCCACTTATGCCGACGGCTCCAAAGCCTGCACCAAACTCGTTGTCAAGTAACCAGCCACTTACAATAAAATAAAACGATATTACCCTATAAACTAATGAAAAAGAAACTATTATTAAGCGCTTTGGCATTCACCGCCTGCGCATGGGCACAGGCCCAGATTGCCGAGGTATCGGCACCGCGCCCCCTGCTCAAAGGCACGCAAAGCGAGATGTACTACCCCGTACTGAGCGCCGACGGCACACAGCTGATGTTCAGCAACGCCGACTACTCGAACCTACGCGTCTATGACTACGCTTCCGGAGCGACACAGGCCGTCAACGCCACACGCCCCGAAGCATTCCGCGCACGCTTCATAGGCGACAAAGTGGCCACCGCACAGCCCGCGGCAGGCACCACCGTGAGCGTCAAAGGCTCCAAGCTGGTCATCACCGCCAACGGTGTTTCCAACGAATACACGCCCGTAGAATGTTATGCCGGATACTGCTGGCCCTCCCTGTCGCCCGACGGCACCAAGGTGATGTTCGTTGCTGCCGGCAAAGGCATCTACATCACCGACCTCAAAGGCAACATCCTCAGCCACCCGGGCAAATACGAAGCCCCCGTATGGTTCGGCAACGACCACATCGTGGTGATGAACGCCAAAGACGACGGCCACCAGTACATGTCCTCGCAAATCCTGCTGCTGAGCGCCGACGGCACACAGACACAGGCACTCACCAAGCCCGAGTCGATGAGCATGAACCCCGCTGCCGCCATCAATGCCAACCGCGTGGTCTACAACACCATCGACGGACGCCTCTACGAAATGACCGTGACACTCAAATAACCCCGTAGCATCCACAGATAACACTATTAGCGCATCATGAAATATACAACAATACTTGCCGCGACACTGGTGTCTATGATGACTATGGGCGCCATATCCGCCACAAGCGCACAGGCACAGAACACAAAGAAAATCAAGGTATACATCAACCCCGGACACGGCGGACACGACTCCGACGACCGCAACGTGGTCATCGCGCCCTACACACAGGGAGACCCCGAAGGCTACTGGGAGTCAAACTCCAACCTCGAAAAAGGCCTCGCCCTGCGCGACATGCTCCTCGAAAAAGGCTATGATGTAGAAATATCACGCGTCACCAACACCTCGGACGACGACCTGGCCCTGTCCACCATCGTCAACCTGAGCAACAACAGCGGCGCCGACATCTTCTTCTCGATACACTCCAACGCCACCGGCACAGAAGCACGGCGCAACTTCCCGCTGATGCTGTACCGCGGATATGACGGCGACCCCGTCATACCAAACTCGGACGTGATAGCAAACATCCTGAACAAGTACCTGTTGCAGAACAAGGCCACATATTGGACAAGCACCAACATCAACTGCCGTGGCGACTTCAGCTTCTATCCCACATGGCACGGCGCCGGCCTGGGCGTGCTGCGCGGCAACACACGCGTGAGCATGCTCTCCGAAGGCTCGTTCCACGACTACATCCCCGAGACCTACCGCCTGATGAACAAGGACTTCTGCTGGATGGAGGCATGGCACTTCCGCAAGGCCATCGACGAGTATTTCAGCCAGCCCGGCGTGGACTACGGCGTAGTGGCCGGACGTATCAACGACAACCGCACCCCGCGCGAAGGCACCTACCTGAAATTCGGCGAAGACTACTATGCCACAATACAGAATGCCAAAGTCGAACTCATCGATGCCTCGGGCAACGTGGTGGACACATACACCACCGAGAGCAAGCACCTCAACGGCTTCTACCTCTTCCGCAAAGTCGCCCCCGGACACTACACCGTCAAAGTCACCTGTGACACGCACTACCCCGCTTCCGCCGAGGTAGACGTCGTCGCTGACGAAATCTCATACGCCAACATGCAGATGGGCAAAATCCGCAGCACTCCGCCCGAAGTGGTGGCATACTCCCCGATGTGGAAAGACGGCGACGAGCCCGTCCTCTGCAACAGCCCCGTCATCCTCGACTTCAACTGGGACATGGACACCGAGAGCGCCGAAAAAGCCTTCAGCATCTCGCCCGAGGCCCCCGGCACATTCTCCTGGGAAGACACCAACCACCGCCTGGTATTCACCCCCTCCGAGGCTTACAGCACCAACACCGTATACACCGTGACACTCTCCACCGAGGCCAAGCATCCTGACAACATGAACATGGAGAAACCCTTCACGTTCTCTTTCAAGACCGCCAACTTCAACTACATGGAAATCCTCGGCCAGTTCCCCAAGCAGGACGAAAAAGTGCATTACACCAACGCCGCCATCGAATTCCGCTTTGACCTGATGCCCAACGTCGCCCCCATCCTCAACCAAATCACCTGCAAGGACAGCCAGGGCAACAACGTGACATTCAACAAGCGCAAGATGACCAACTCGAAGGCCGGTGCCGCATACGGATTCTTCCGCATACCGTTCCTCAAGAACCTCACCGTGGGTGAGACATACTCGCTGACGCTCGCACGCGAGTTCGCCGACAAGAACGGCATAACCCTGCAGGCGCCCGTCAACATCACCTTCACCGCCGTAGACGCAGCCGACCACGGCGCACCCATCGCCGTCATCGACGACATGGAGACCCCCGCCAACTACGCAATGGCCGAAGTCGGCAGCCTCAATGTCGAGAGCCAGAGCGTGGCCGCCGCCGCAAATCCCCTTGTAGGCAAGGCCACCGGCTTCACATACAAGTTCAACGATGTCGAAGGCGGCGAAATCCTGTGGGAACGCGCCGAGACAGCCGCCCAAGTACTCAAAGCCGGCGAAAAAGTCGGCATACACGTCAACGGCGACCTGACCGCCAACAAGGTATACCTCGAACTGACCTCCGGTGTCTCGACCACATACACATACATATGCGACATGGACTTCCTCGGATGGCGGTACTTTGAAATCCCGGTAACGGTGGAAGCCGACGCACAGCTCACAGGCATCAAGCTGGTACAGAACCCGTCGCAGATGAGCGCCGCCGGAACCTTTGCCATCGATGACATCAACTACCTCGGCAAAGACGCCGTCGAAGACATCGAGAGCGGCAACGCCACCCTGTCGATACACCCCAACCCGGCCAGCGAATACCTCGTGGCCAATGCCGACTACCTCATCACCGGCATACGCCTGGTCAACGCGGCAGGCATCACCGTGGCCGAAGCTGCCGGCAACGTACTCAACGTCAGCGAAATCGCCGACGGGGCATACTTCGCCATCATCAGCAGCGGCGCAGGACAGGTTACACGCAAAGTCCTCGTAAAGCACTGATACGCCACACACGTCCAACCAATAGTCACTAAGGACTCTAAGGACTTCAAAGACCTTAAAGTCCTTAGTGACTATAAAGGGGGAAGCAAGCACACGGCCCACGCCGACAAGACAGACAACATTCACGCACACCACATAAACACTCACCGATGAAGAAATACATCCTCATTGCCGCAGCCATTGCTGGCGCGGTGCTTACGGCACCGGCCATCACCATCTCGGCGCCGCAGAAAATCGCCACCCCGGAAGGGGCGCACCACCCCGTACTCAGTCCCGATGGCAAGACACTGCTGTTCAGCACGCAAGACCACACCGGTCTTAAAGCCATGGACCTCTCGACAGGCGACATAGCCACAATCGACACCGAGGCCGCAGCCGGTTTTGCCCCGATATTCAACGCCGACGGCACCAAGGTGTTCTACCGCACCGCCAAGCTCGTTGACGGTCTGCTTTGCCATGACATCCGCAGCTGCGACATTGCCAGGGACGCCGCGCCCGTCAAACTGCAATCATACAGCCGCAAGGCACCGTCCAACCTCAACCCCGTCAGCGCCAAAGACAACTACGCCTTTGCCGACTACCAGAAAATAATCCTCTGCCGCGACGGCGTCACAACCACCATAAGCCCCATCGAAGACGCACACTCATACCTGTGGGCATCCCTGTCGCCCGACGGCACCCGACTACTGTTCTGCGAGCCCTTCGAGGGCGTATTCGTGGCCAATGCCGACGGCACCGGGGCAAAGCGCATAGCCGCCAAGGGCGACTTCCCCGCATGGCTCTCCGACAACCTGGTGGCATACGTGGTGACACACGATGACGGGTACGTGGTACTCGACAGCAAACTCACCGTCATCAACACCGCCACAGGCGAGAGCGCCGACGTCACCGATGCCGACGTCCTCGTAGGCGAGGCCGCTGCCGCCGCCGGCAAGGTCGTATTCTCCGACCTCCAAGGCAATATGTTCACCGCCACCGTTACCGAATGACAACCCATAGCTCATCCACAACAATGACATCCACAATGAAACGCATCATAGTATTGCTGCTGGGCGCGCTTGTTGTCGCCTCGGCCTCTTACGCCAAACGCATGTCCGACCTCAAGATCTACATCAACCCCGGACACGGCGGATACACCTCGGACGACCGTCCCATCAAAATCTACCCCTTCGAGCAAAACGACACCCTCGGATACTGGGAGTCCAAGTCCAACCTCTACAAGGGCCTCCACATGTACCACATCCTGGACCCGCTGGGCGCCACCCCCTACCTGTCGCGCATCAAGAACACCCAGGCCGACGACCGCAGCCTCAGCGGCATCGCTGCCGAGGCCAACTCGCTGGGCGTCGACCTGTTCTTCTCGATACACTCCAACGCCGGCGAGAACGTCAACTACCCGCTGATGCTCTACCGCGAGAACACCATCGGCACGCCGCGATACCCCGAGAACATCACCCTGAGCAAAATCGTATGGAACAACCTCCACAGCCGCAAGCTCGCCATCTGGACACGCGACACCGAGTATGTGGCCGGCGACCTCACCTTCTACCAGCACATGTGGCAGGGCGGCCTCGGCGTGCTCCGCACACTCTACACCGTGGGCCTGCTCTCCGAAGGCTCGATGCACGAACACCGCCCCGAGGCACACCGCCTGATGAACGATGACTACAACTGGATCGAGGCATGGCTATTCGTCAAGTCCATCATGGAGTACTATGACACCGAGGACAAATTCGTCACAGGCAACATCGCCGGCATCATCTACGACGACCACAACCTGCGCGAAAACCTCTATCCCTCCAACTTCACCATGTACGGGCGCGACAACAACGCCCCGCTCAACGGCGCATACGTCCAGCTCATCGACGCCTCCGGCAACACCATACAGACCCGCACCACCGACGACATGTACAACGGCGTATACGCCTTCCGCAACGTCACCCCCGGCACATACACCGTGCGCGTCAGCCGCGACGACTACTACACCGAGGACAAGGCCGTCACCGTCACGGCCAACGACATCGCCTACCAGGACTTCGCCATGGCGCTCAAGCGCGAGTTCCCCCTCGAAGTGACCAAGTACTCCCCCTGCCCCGCCGAAGGCGAGCAGGTGTCATGCTCGTCCTCCATAGACTTTGAGTTCAACACCGACGTCGACCAAGAGTCCTTCGAGAAAGCCTTCAGCATCACGCCCGAAGTCAAAGGATACTTCGTATTCAGCGACAGCTACCACAAGGCATCCTTCGTACCCGAGCTGTCGCTTGACCGCAACACCACCTACACCGTCACGGTGGCCGCATCGGCCAAGTCCCCGGACAGCCGCTACAGCCACCCGCAGATGGAAAAAGACCTGGTGTTCACCTTCACCACCAAGAACCGCGACCGCCTCGAAGTCATCGACCAGTTCCCCACAGACGGCGGCACGGTGCACTACGCCTCCCCGACGCTGGAATTCCGCTTTGACAACACCATCAACTCCAACGGCGCCTACGACATGGTCACCATCACCGACAGCAAAGGCAACGCAGTGGACGTCAACAAGCGCACCTCCAAGTTCAACCGCCTCACTAACGGCTACGGCAACGCCATCTTCGCCATCACGGGTGACCTCGTTCCCGGCGAGAAATACCACGTCAAACTCTCCGCAGCCCTCCGCGACACCGAGTCCTTGCCCCTGGGCACCGACATCGAGTACGACTTCACGGCCATAGACGCCACCAACGAAGTCGAGCAGACAACAGTCGAAGACTTCGAGACCGCCGCCAACTTCGCTGCCGACCCGGAACAGACCTCCGGCACAGCCGCCAACCCCACGGTGACACGCTCCACAGCCGCCAAACTCTTCGGAAAATCGTCAGGGCGCTTCACCTACAAATTTGCCGACAGCCACGGAGGCTCCATCGTCTGGAAATACACCGGCGAGCCGCACGCCTATAACACCAACGACATCCTGGGCATGTACATCAACGGAGACTTCAACAGCCACGAACTCTACGTCGGCGTCGCCTCCGGCACCAACATCAAGTACAAGAAACTCTGCGACCTCGACCTCATCGGGTGGCAGTACCGCGAAGTCACCCTCGACAACCCCGAGA
>X341_Western_Lowland_Gorilla__coassemble_486_pt1 | contig 9825 bp, 7 predicted proteins | sample X341_Western_Lowland_Gorilla__metabat2_low_PE_002 | metagenome-assembled genome bin X341_Western_Lowland_Gorilla | reverse complement strand
CCGACGAAGACGGCCTCACCCCCGACATGCAAGTCAGCCGCCCGCTCCTGATAGACTTCAACGCCACATGGTGCGGCCCGTGCCAGAAATTCAAGCCCGTGTTCCACGGCGTGGCAGCCAAGCTCGCCGGCAGCGCCGACTTCGTCAGCGTGGACAACGACGAATGCCCCAACACCGTACAGGCCTTCGGCATCGAGTCCCTGCCGACACTCTACGTCATACTCCCCGACGGCACCACAAAGCAATTTGTCGGCCTCAACGACTTCATGATGACCGAAGAAAGCTTCGCCGAATACGTCAACAGCCTCCTCTGACACCGACAGAGAACAACAAGCGACAACCTATTTATCCCCAAATAGACAAGCAAGCACCCGGACTATGAGCCGACTCCCGGAAGACTTCGCCGCCAAGCTCGGGCGCATGGGCATCACGAGCCTCAACTCCATCCAGCGCGCCGTCGCCGCCACCGATGCCAGCGCCCGGCGGCTTGTGCTGCTTGCGCCCACCGGCAGCGGCAAGACCGTGGCCTACGCCATAGCGCTGCTGCGCGGTATGCGCAAGCCCGTGCCGGGACAGGCCCCGGCGGCACTCGTGCTGGCACCCTCGCGAGAGCTGGCCCAGCAAATCTTCGACGTGCTGCGCCCGCTGGCATCCCCCACATACAAGACCGTGGTGGTATGCGGCGGACGCTCCGCCGAGGCCGAAACCGCCTCGCTGACGGCAGCCACGCCCCCCGACATCGTCGTCGCCACGCCCGGACGCCTGTTAGACCATATCGCACGCGGCACCGTGGTCCCGCGCAACATCCGCCGCGTGGTCATCGACGAGTACGACAAGCTGCTGGCCCTGGGCTTCGAGCGGCAGGTGGGGGACATCCTGCGCCGCATCGGCCCAGGCACCGGCCTGCTGATGCTTGTATCCGCCACCGAGCCGCCCACGCTACCGCCATTCATCACCGACAAAGGCACGCCGGTATACGTCAATGCCGGCACCGGCGGCAAAGAGGCCGCACAGGGGCGGCTGACAGTCATGTCCGTGGCCTCGCCAGAGCGCGACAAGCTGGACACCCTGGCCACGCTGGTGCGCGAGCTGCTCGCCGCCGGGCAGACGGCCATGGTGTTCGTCAACCACCGCGACGCCGCCGAGCGCGTCACCACCGGCCTGGGCAGGCGCGGCGTCACCGCCGTCCTCTACCACGGAGGCCTCGAGCAGCGGCAGCGCGAAATCGCCGTGGCCGCCTTCGCCTCGCACGCCGCCGACGTCATGGTCTCCACCGACCTGGGCGCGCGCGGCCTCGACATCCCCGGCGTGGGCGCCGTCATCCACTACCACATGCCCGTGGACGAGGCGGCATACACACACCGCAACGGGCGCACGGCACGCGCCGGCGCCGACGGCACGGCCTACGTCATCACCGGCCCGGACGAGGACACCCCGCCGTACATGGACATCGACCACGCGCACTACCCCGCCGAGCCGCAGGGACAGGCCGCGCAACGCGAGCCATACACCCTGCTGTACATCGACGGCGGACGGCGGCGCAAAATCTCACGCGGAGACATCCTCGGCTTCGCCGCCAAGGACGCCGGCATCCCGGCAGACAGCGTGGGACACATCACCATAGCCCCGGACTACTCCCTCGTGGCCGTGGCCTCGCGCCATGCCCCGGCCCTGTGCCAGGCCGCGCGCACCCACAAGCTCAAGGGACAGAAAGTCCGCATCAGCCCCGTATAACGCAAGCACCCGGAGACATGCCCGAATTTTCGATACACTATCTCGGCTGCGGCTCGGCGACACCCTCGCTGCGCCACCTGCCCTCCTGCCAGGCCATAGACTACCGCGGGGCGCTGATGATGATAGACTGCGGCGAAGGCGCCCAGCTGTCCATGCGGCGCCGGCACATACCCTTCGCGAGGCTGCGGCACGTCTTCATCTCCCACCTCCACGGCGACCACTTCCTCGGGCTGCCCGGGCTGCTGTCCACGCTGTCGCTGCAAGACAAAAGCGGCGACCTGCACGTCCACGTCTTCGAGGAAGGGGCGGAGCTACTGCGCCACTTCATGCGCGTGTCCACCGGCGAACCCACCTACGAGATTGTCTACGACATACTGCACGACGACGCCCCGCACACCGTCCTCGACACCAAGGCGCTGACGGTGACGTCCTTCCCCCTGCACCACCGCGTGCCGTGCGTCGGCTTCCGCTTTGACGAGAAGCCCAAGCCGCGCCACCTGCGCGGCGACATGGCCGCATACCTGGGCATCCCCGTATGCGACATCCCGGCCATCAAGGACGGCGCCGACTGGGTGCGCCCCGACGGCGAAACAATCGCCAACGAGCGGCTCACGCTGCCGCCGACGCCCTCGCACTCCTACGCCTACTGCTCCGACACCATATACCATCCCGACACCGTGGAAGCCGTGCGCGGCTGCGACGTGCTGTACCACGAAGCCACCTACGCGGACGACAAGGCCGCACTGGCACGCCAGCGCGGACACAGCACCGCGCGCCAGGCCGCGATGGTGGCACGCGACGCCGGCGTCGGGCAACTGGTACTGGGACACTACTCCAAATCTTACAACAACGAGGACACCCTGCTGGCCCAGGCCCGGGAAATATTCCCCAACACCGTGGCCGCCACCGAGGGCATGTCCATAGACCTGGACTGACCACCGCACAGATGACCGACGAATACTACATGGGGATGGCGCTGGCACAGGCGCGGCAGGCCGCCTACGAAGGCGAGGTGCCCATAGGCGCCGTCATCGTAGGCGCCGACGGTAGCATCCTCGCCGCCGAGCACAACCGCACCGAGGCCCTGCGCGACGTCACAGCCCACGCCGAGATGCTCGCCATAGGCGCCGCCGCCTCAGCCACAGGCTCGAAATACCTGTCCGACTGCACGCTATACGTCACCCTCGAGCCATGCCCGATGTGCGCCGCCGCCATCGGATGGGCGCAGATACGCCGCATAGTCATCGGCGCCGCCGACCCCAAGCGCGGCTACACGGCCATGTACGCACGCTCGCCACTGCACCCGCGTGCCGAAGTCGTCCAGGGCGTCCGCGCCGGCGAATGTGCCGCCTTCGTCACCGGCTTCTTCCGCCAGCGCCGGTGACAATCACCTGATTTGGGGGGCTTGGAATTTTTTGTGGGAATTATGGGAATAATAAGAAAAATGGGAGCAATGCATTGTTCCCATGATTCCCATAGTTCCCATTATTCCCATAATGGCCATAATGGGCCTCACAGGCGCGGCTTCGGCTTGGTGGCCTGGAAGTCTTTGAGGTAGGCCGGGACGCAGTACGCCGTGTCAAGGAAGTCGCGGCGTGCATACGCACGCTCCGCAAGCGCGAGCATGTCCACCGCCAGGGGGACGACGCCCGACACAAAACGAGCCTGCGGATGGCGCGTGCATATAAGGTCGCGGGCCTTGTCCGACCCGTCGCCGAAGAACACCACCTCGCGGCCGCCGCCAAACAGCCCGGCATAGCTGTCCCCGTCAAGGACGAGGGCCTGCGGCGCCATCACCTCTGACAGGGCGAGGTCGTAAGCCGCAGTGTACACCTCCATGCGCCGCGCATCTATCATCGGGACAAACACGGGGCTGTCCCCGTAGTCCTCCCCGTCAAACATGACGTGCGTGGCCATCAGCTGCAAAGTGCTGACCCCTATCATCGGGATGCCCAGAGCGTATGCCAGGCCCTTGGCCTCGCTAAGCCCTATGCGCAGCCCCGTGTAGCTGCCCGGGCCCATCGAGACAGCCACGGCCTCGAGCTTGATTTCCTTCTCGCGGGCGTGGTCGAGGCACGCCTTGATGTATCCACTGAGCAACGCGGCGTGGTTGCGCCCCTGGAAATCCTCGAAATGTCTCAGGACCAGCCCCTCGGCGGTGAGCGCCGTCGAGCATACCGTGGTGGAAGTGTCTATATTGAGTATTACTGCCATTGTCTGTCGTCTTAGGTGTGGGATGTTTGCAGGGCGCGTGCGTGCGTCCACATAGCGCCGCCGCAGCCTGCCTTTCGCTGCAAAGTTACTGATAAATGGCCGAAATCTCATAAATAATTGCTAAATTCGCCCATCAAACCACCAAACGACCACCACAACCACATGGCAGACCAGCGATACGACCTACGCGGAGTGTCGGCGTCCAAAGAGGATGTCCACGCCGCCATCCGCAACATTGACAAAGGTTTATACCCCAAGGCTTTCTGCAAAATCATCCCCGACATCCTCGGCGGCGACCCCGCGTGGTGCAACATCATGCACGCCGACGGCGCCGGCACCAAGTCCTCGCTGGCCTACATCTACTGGCGCGAAACCGGCGACATATCCGTATGGCGCGGCATCGCGCAGGACGCCCTGGTGATGAACCTCGACGACCTGCTGTGCGTGGGCGCCGTGGACAACATCCTCGTGTCGTCCACCATCGGGCGCAACCGCCGCCTGGTGCCGGGCGAAGTCATCGCCGCCATCATCGGCGGCACGGAAGAGCTGCTGGCCGGGCTGCGCTCACACGGCATAGGCATCTACAGCACCGGCGGCGAGACAGCCGACGTGGGCGACCTGGTGCGCACCATCATCGTGGACTCCACCGTGACATGCCGCATGCGCCGGGCCGACGTCATCGACAACGCCCGCATACGCGGCGGCGACGTCATCGTCGGCCTCGCCTCCTACGGGCAGGCCGCGTGGGAACGCTCCTACAACGGCGGCATGGGCAGCAACGGCCTCACCTCGGCACGCCACGACGTCTTTGCCAAGGAATACGCCGCACGCTACCCCGAAAGCTACGACGCCGGGGTGCCGGAAGACCTCGTGTACTGCGGCAGCCGGCGCCTCACCGACCCGGTCGAAGGCACGCCCCTGGACGCCGGGCGCCTGGTGCTGTCGCCCACGCGCACATACGCCCCACTGGTGCGCCGCATCTTCGACGAAGTGGGCCGCGAAGCCGTGCACGGCATGATACACTGCACCGGCGGCGCACAGACCAAGGTGATGAACTTTGTGACAGACAAGCACGTTATAAAAGACAACCTGCTGCCAGTGCCGCCGCTATTCGAGATGATCGCACGCGAAAGCGGCGCCACACAGGACGAACTCTACAAAGTATTCAACATGGGGCACCGCATGGAAATATACCTCGGCGAGGCAGACGCCGCCGCCGTCATCGCGCTGGCACACGCCATGGGCGTCGAGGCACAGGTCATCGGACACGTCGAAGACCGCCCCGAAGGCAACAAACTCACCATCAAGCCACAACTGCCACCCCACCTATAACAGCCATTACCGCCATTACCGCACACACCGAAAGCGCATGACACCACCCAGGGCAAGACTCCGACTGACGGCAATCGCGGCCATACTCATGGCCGTGCTGCTCACGGCGCAGGGATGCGGCGGCAAAGGCAGTGCCGGTACGGCGGCAGACAGCACAAGGCACGTCCTGCCCGAGACGCTGCATGTCGCCACGGTCTACAGCCCCCTGTCATACTTCCTGTACCGCGACGAGGCCATGGGCTACGACTACGACCTCGCCGCCGAGTTCGCCAAGGAAAAAGGCCTGGTACTCGAAGTGGAAGTCGCGCCCAGCCTTGACGCCGCCATCGAAATGGCAAACGCCGGCAAGGCCGACGTGGTGGCCTACCAAATCCCCGTCAACAGCGAGTACAAGTCCCGCGTGCGCCACTGCGGGCCCACGTTCGAGACCACCCAGGTGCTTGTGCAGCGCCGCAGCGCCGACAGCCTCGTCACCGACGTCACACAGCTGCCCGGACGCGACATCTACGTCGTGGACAGCAGCAAGTACCACCAGCGCCTGCACCACCTCGACGAGGAACTGGGCGGCGGCATACGCATACACACCCTGCCGCGTGACTCCATAGTCCCCGAAGACCTCATCGCGATGGTCAACGACGGCAAAATCCCCATGACCGTCATCGACAGCGACCTGGCACGCATCAACCGCACCTACTACCCGAAGCTCGACATCACCGTGGCCCTCAGCTTCCCACAGAAAGCACGGTGGGCAACCACCGCCGAACACGCGTGGCTGGGCGACAGCATAGACGCATGGCTGGCCACGGACAAGCCCCGCGAGCGCAACCTCGCCCTTCTGAAGACATACTTCGAGATGGCCAAGCAGTCGCCCTCGGCGGCGTCATACACCTTCCACGGTGGCAGGCTCTCGCCCTACGACGGCCTCTTCCGCCGCTACTCGGCAGGCGGCCATGACTGGCGGCTGCTCGGCGCCATCTGCTTCGTCGAAAGCCGCTTCGACAACAGCGTCACCTCATGGGCCGGCGCACGGGGCATCATGCAGATAATGCCCTCCACGGCACGCGCCAACGGCATAGACCCTGCCGCCCTCGACGACCCCGAGACCTCCATACGCCTCGCCGCCAAGCTCCTCAACACCCTCGACCGCACGATGCGCCCCTACGTCAAGAACCCCGCCGAGCGCGTCAAGTTCGTCCTGGCGTCCTACAACGCCGGGGCGGCACACGTCATAGACGCCATAGCCCTGGCACGCAAGCACGGATACGACCCGGCAGTGTGGGACGGCAACGTCGCCGAGGCCCTGCGCCTCAAGTCCAACCCCGCGTACTACAACGACGAAGTAGTCCGGTACGGGTACTTCCGCGGCACCCAGACAATCGAATACGTCGGCGCCGTCATGCGCTTCTACCAGCGCGTGCTGGTCCACGTCCACTCCTGACACACAGCAGGCAAAACAACAAACAACAATACACATACACCCAACCATCTAAAAAACAAGAGTATTATGAAAAAGTATGCAATCCGGGTAGCAGCCGTCCTCGCGGTATGCTCCTGCATGATGTTCAGCTCGTGCATCGGCTCATTCAAGCTCACCAACAAACTGCTGACATGGAACAACTCCATCGGCAACAAGTTTGTCAACGAACTGGTATTCTTCGCCTTCTGGATCCTCCCCGTATACGAGGTTTCCGGCCTTGCCGACATCCTGGTACTCAACAGCATCGAGTTCTGGAGCGGCAACAACCCCGTGGCCAAGGGCACCAAGGTCATCGAAGGCCAGGACGGCAAATACCTCGTGAAATGCGACGGCAAGGGCTATGACATCATCAGCGAAAACGACGGCACCAAGGTACGCCTCGACTTCGACGTCAAGACCCAGGAATGGAGCACATACAACGCCGACGGCGAACGCGTCGTCTTCCTGACATTCATCGACGCCGACCACGCCAAAGTACCCCTGCCCAACGGCGACTACAAAGTCGTGGAAATCAGCCAGAGCGGATGCTACGCCTACCAGGCAGCACTCGCAGGCTCCGACCTCGCAGCACGCTAATCCGCAGCGACATACCCCCTGAAACATCCTGCCGCCGCCGGGACAAGGCTCCACGCCCCCGGCGGCGGCAGTGCGCATACCCACGGCACGCACGCCGAAAAAATGCCGGGGATTGTGCAATTTCACCCATAAACACGCACGCCGTTTGCCCGGAAATGCGTAACTTTGCCACGCATAGCGTCCCCCGGCCAATACGGCGGCATGCCACTATGCCGGCACACCCCGTGCGCGTGGCATCTGCCGCGCCGGCACCGCGTGCCGCAACACTATGATATCACAATTATTATCGACAGATTGTGATTGTTCCACCTGTCGCTTCCGACTGTTGTCACAGCCACACACGCCATGAAACGCCCGGAAAGCACACAGACACTGCCCCATACCGGGCGGCACACACGCCACCCGACGCCACACCAATCCGCCATAAAGGCACAACCCAAGAACTATATTAACCAAAAATAAACCCTATCCCAACCAACAATCTTATGGATCTGAAAAAGACCTTCAGCCTCCGCGCCTTCACCATGGCCGCGGCACTGGCAGTCGCTGCCAGCACCACCGCCGCCGTCACCGGGGCACGCGACGGCATCTCCTACTACGACGCGGCCAGCCACGGCTACATCAGCACCATGCTGAACACCCGTGCCGGCATTGTCGTGGCCTCCGAACGCGGCAAGGAAATCTCCGTCATCCGCAACGGGCAGATGGTGCCCATGGTATCCGGCCCCGGCGTCGGCATGTACATCCACGCCAGCAAGGACGGCCGCTATGTCGGATACAAAAGCGTCAACAACGACAACGACCAGGCACCCATGGCGCTCGACGTCACCACGGGCCGCAGCATCATCCTCGAAAGCTACACCGGCCAGTGCGGCCAGCCCTCCTTCGCGGACGACAACACCGTATGCTACACCGTGGGCAAGAAACTCGTCGTGCGCCACATCGACGGCACCTCGCGCCGCGAGTACGCCATGCCCTTCTATGTAAACATCGTCAACATCAGCCCTGACGGCACACGCGCCGCCTTCGGCAGCATCGAGGGCGAGATGTACATGATGAACCTCGCCGACGGCGACATCGTCACCATAGACGGCGGCGACGGCGCATACAACCCCGTATGGAGCCCCGACGGCACACGCCTGGCAGTACAGCGCGTCAACGGACGCCTCTTCACCATGGACGCCGCCACAAAGGCACGCCACGAAATAGGCGAAGTGTCCTCCTTCAACTGGACGGACGACTCCAAAAACATCGTATACACCCGCGCCGAGCGCATCAACGAGCTCACCACCAGCGGCGCGTCGGTATACCGCGCGGCATGGGACGGCTCGGCCAGCACCAAGCTCATAGACAACGACGCCTCCGCGCCCGTGGCAGTCCTCGCCGACGGCAACGCCCTGGTAGTGTCCTACGCCGTGGGCGAGAAACGCGGCCTGTCCAAGCGCGTCTACCGCACCGTCTCCGACTTCGTGGGCGCACCGGCACGCACCATATCACTGGTATCCTTCGGCGAAAACCAGCAGATAGGCAACTCGAAAGTCACCGACTTCAAGGGCTTCTCGCGCTCCAACGCACCTATGGCCACAGCCGAGGACATCGCCGCCGGCAATGCCAAAGCCCAGAAGCTCTCCGCCGCCCAGCGCGCCCAGTACGGCGTCTCGCGCAAAGGCAACGACATCGGCCTTCTCGCCATCCCCTACATCAACCAGGTATGGGACACCCCGGGGTCGTATAGCGGCAACTACAGCGTCGGCTATGTATGCTGCGCACCCTCGTCCTGCTGCATGAACCTCGGATGGCGCGGCAAGCTCTCAAAAGTCGGCGTGACATCGCGCGCCTCCGGCGTCGGCACGGTATACTACTCCTGGCAGGTCCTGCGCGACTACACATCCTCCACAGGCTACAACTTCACCCAGCGTGCAACGTACAATGGTTCGGTCGGCGGCGGCTACGGATATATGTGGGGTCTCGGCTCGCCCGCGACAATGATGGCCAGCTTCTATGCCAACAACGGCCTTAGCTCGTCCTTCGCCTCGTCGTGGAGCACCTTCTGCACACAGGCCAACAACAACGACCCCTACACCATCTGCCTGCAAAACGGCACCGGCGGACACGTCGTCCTCGGCTTCCGCACCAACCAGGCCGCAGCCACCGACGGCTCCAGCACATGGGCAAAGACCGGCTCCTTCGTATGCCACGACCCCTACGGCGACTACAACGGCGCCAACTACCCCAACTGGGACGGACGCTACGCCACATACGACTGGCCCGGATACAACAACGGATACAAGAACATCGGCGTATTCTACTGGGGATGCGTCGCCACAGGCTCCAAGCCCTCCACCAGCAACCCCACGCTCACCGTCAGCCCCACATCAGTGAACTTCACCTGCGAAGCAGGCCAGAAGCCCAGCGCCACAATCAAAGTCACCGGCAAAGACCTCAGCAGCGACATCACCGTGGCCTCGTACCCCCCCGGACGCTTCACCCCC
>X341_Western_Lowland_Gorilla__coassemble_485_pt1 | contig 9875 bp, 5 predicted proteins | sample X341_Western_Lowland_Gorilla__metabat2_low_PE_002 | metagenome-assembled genome bin X341_Western_Lowland_Gorilla | reverse complement strand
GATATGAGATAGCCACTCCGCTGGCTTCCGTATTGCTCGAATGTGCATCGTGGGTATTGACGTGGCTGTTCTTTGCAGCAGCCTATATGCTGATTCCGAACACCAAGGTGCGTATATCCAACGCATTGCTTGCCGGGGTGCTTGCCGGCACAGGTTTCCGCCTGCTTCAGTGGCTATTTGTGAGCGGCCAAATCTATGTGACACATTACAATGCGATTTATGGCAGTTTTGCCTTTCTGCCGTTATTGCTGATATGGCTTCAATTGTCGTGGGTGGTGACACTTTGCGGCGCACTGATATGCTACACGTCACAGAACATCTACCATTTTTCGTACAACGACGACATCAAGCAAATATCATGGGGGTATTACCAAAAAGTGGTCATCGCTGTGTCAGCCGTTGTGGCCAACAGCTTTGACCATGGAAAAGTGCCGCCTACGGCTGCCGACCTGTCACAGGTATACAGTATACCTCCGCGGCTGGTGTCCTCGGTCATTGACGACTTGACAAATGCCGGGATTGTGAACTGTGTAATCCTTGACCAAAAAGAGATGAAAGTCGGCTACCAGCCTGCCCGGCCTACCGGTGAGCTTACCATTGGGTACATACTAGGAAAGATGGAGGAGCATGGCCATAATGGCTTTATTGACGGCTTCTCAAAAACCTTCGACGGCGTTGATGCGGCACTTGACCGAGTATTCGCGGATATGGCCGGACTGGACGTACGCCCGGTATCGGCTCTCATCGATAATTCAGACCATCAAACCAAATGAAAATATAAAATCTGATTATGAAAAAAGTAATTTCTACGAGCGCTGCACCTGGCGCCATCGGCCCTTATAGCCAGGCCATTGACACTGGTTCTTTCGTATATGCTTCAGGCCAAATTCCCATCAATCCGGCGACAGGCGAGATTCCCGAAGGTATCGTGGCCCAGACAAAGCAGTCGCTGGCTAATGTATGCGCCATTCTCAAAGAAGCCGGCCTGTCGGTAGACAACGTGGTCAAGACAACGGTGTTCTTGGCAGACATGGGCGACTTCGCCGCCATGAACGAAGTGTATGCCTCGGTATTCACCGCGCCTTATCCGGCACGCTCGGCTGTGGCTGTGAAGACGCTGCCGAAGAATGTCCTGGTAGAAGTGGAGGTTATCGCGCTTCGTTGATATCGTTTTGTCGTGGAGTACCCCGGTTTGGCATAGCCTAACACCGGGCGGCCAGCATTTCGGCCACCACAAAATTACTTCCGCCGACAAAAACCACTGCATCATCCTTGCCGCTGCCGCATATCTTTGTGGCGGCGGCAAGTGCTTTGTTGTAGCCGTCGGCCACGGAGGCACATATCTCGCCGGTGATGCCGTGTCGTGCGGCGCATGCTGCGATGTCGGCGGCGCATGCCGCACGCGGAGTGTCTGGCGCTACAAAGAAGTAATGGGCCTGGCTTGGGACTTTTGCCAAGATTTCATCGTAATCCTTGTCTGAGACAAAACCGATGACAACAAACAACTTTTGAGGGTCTATTGCGACCAGCCTCGGCGTTATGTATTTCCAGCATCCAGGATTGTGTCCTGTGTCGCATATTACAGTCGGGTTATGTTGCAAAACGCTCCAGCGTCCCACAAGTCCGGTGTCTGTGACATGGGCAAATCCATGGTGGACGGCTTTTGCCGGAATCTCCCAGCCACGCTTTGCCAATGCACATATGACGGCCATTGCGACTGCGGCATTGTCTTTTTGGTATTCGCCAGTTAGCTCGCCCGTTATGTCACCCCACGGCGTGTCGTGGTAGATGTAGTGACCCGAGTTGTCTGTTCGTACACAATCCCAGCACGGGGCTGCAATGGTGAGCGTGGTCCCGGCTGTTTCGGCGGCTTTGCGGAAAACCGGCAGTGTCTCGTCATCATGTTCGCCGATGATGGCAGCAGCTCCGGGTTTGAATATTCCGGCTTTCTCGGAAGCGATGGCGGCACGTGTGTCCCCGAGTATTGCGGTGTGTTCCAACGATATGTTGGTTACGGCGGCAACCTCCGGCATAATGATGTTGGTCGAGTCCATCCGTCCGCCTAATCCGACTTCGATTACGGCTATATCTACTTCCTTATGCCTGAAATACTCAAATGCCATCACGGTTGCCAGTTCAAAGAATGAGGGGTCGCACCCGGCAATGTCCATAGAAATATACCTCTGTACAAAACCGACGACATAGTCATGGGATATAGGCTCGCCGTTGACCCTGATACGCTCGTCGAAATCCAGCAAGTGTGGGGATGTATATAGGCCGGTGCGGTATCCGGCTGCTTGCAGTACTGCTGCGACAGTGTGCGCTGTGCTGCCTTTGCCGTTAGTGCCTCCGATATGCACGCACCTCAGACCCTCGTGAGGATTGCCAAAGGCGGCAGATAATGCGCGAATATTGTCTAAGCCGGGGTTGTAAGCCTGCTGGCCGATATGGTGGAAAGTTTTGAGCCTGGCGTATATATATTGGAGTGTCTCGTTATAGTCCATAGCGCTTAGAATATAAACAGACCGGCAATTCCTGCCGCTATGATCACCCATATAGGATGAATCTTGGTGAAGAATACGGCGCAGAATGAAACTGCGCAGATAATGATGCCTGTGATTATGTCATAGTTCTCTGTGCCAAAATTCTCGCCGTTCATCAGTAGAAGTGCGGCGGATGCTATCAAACCTACCACAACTGGTCGGAGGCCGAGAAAGACGCCCTTGACGTACTTGCTGTCCTTATGGCGTATGATATAGTGGTTGAGCTGGGATACAAGTACAAACGAAGGGAGCATTACTACCAAGGTACATACCAAGGAGCCTAAGACGCCCCACCACCATCCGTCAAATCCGGCTACGCCTGGTGCCGTATACCCTATATATGTGGCCGAATTGATGCCAATAGGGCCAGGTGTCATCTGGGATATAGCGACAATGTCGGTGAATGTTTTCTCCGAGATCCATCCAGGCCCGACGACTTCGCTCTGTATCAGTGACAGCATCGCATAGCCGCCGCCGAAACCGAAGATGCCGATTTTGAGGTAGCTCCACAACAAATGCAGGTAGATCATTCCGGCTGCCCCTCCCCGGACATAGGCGATGTATGGCGCATACTATGGCAGAATACAATAACTCCGCCAACGGCACCGAGTACAATCCATAATATCGGGTTGGAAACAACGGGCCATTTAGACCAAATAAGCAGAGCCACGGCCACGGGAATTGCGGCGGTGCGCCAGTCAATATGTGCGGCCCGGGCTGCCGATATAACCGGGGCGATAATGAGTGCCACGACGGCAGGCCGTATGCCCTTGAAAATCTTTATTAGGGTAGGGTTGTTGTTGATGAGTTCCGGGGTCAGGAATATGGCTATAGCCAGGATTATAAGGAATGAGGGCAATATGGTACCGAGCGCGGCGACGATGCTGCCACGGCGCATGGCCACTCGGTCGCCTACTGCCACAGCGATATTCACGGCGAGAATGCCGGGGAGGGACTGCGCTACAGCCAGCAGGTCTAAGAAATCTTCACGCTTGATCCATTGGTGGCGGGTGACTATTTCGCGCTCGATGATAGAAATCATTGCCCATCCGCCCCCGAATGTAAATGCTCCAATTTTGAAAAATGTGATAAACATCTGCCAAAATAGGTGCGTAGACGGTTTTGTATTTTCCTCGGATATATCCATGGGTGTGTTAGTCAAATGCACTGCAAATGTACGCAAATTAGCTCAGACTGCCCAATATGGTGCAGCCTTAGCATTGCTATACAGCTGATTTGTTGTATATTAAAAATCCACAGAAAGCCGTATGTTTAGCTGTCGCCGGGTCAGGTAGTTCGGCACGGCATATTGCAGGTTGTTGACGTCCGTAACCCAGTAGTAAGAGCTTACATTGCTTATGTCCAGTAGGTTAAAACAGTCAAGGCCGAGCCAGACGCTTTTGATGTGGCGTAAGAAGCCTGTACGATGCTGTCCTTCGGCAGGGGGTGAGAGCAGGGCATAGCTTAGCCCTACGTCCACACGCTTGTATGCCGGGGCGCGGAAATAGCCCTTGTCTCGTGTCGAACGTGGCGCTGTCGTGGGTAGGCCGTCGCTGAAAATTCCGCGTAAACTGAATTTCAGCTTGGGCAGTTTGGGAAAATAGTCCGTGAAGTGCAGGGCAAAACTATAGCGGCGGTCGGTCGGGCGTGGCACGGTTACTCCGTTGAGTTTTTCGCGCGTGTTCATCAGCGAGAAGCTAATCCATGAATCGCTTCCGGGAACAAACTGTCCGAAAAGCTTCATGTCAAGACCCGCTGTAGAGCCGGACGTGGAATTGACGCCTGAATACACGACTTTTAGGTTGTCTATTTCGTATGGAATAAGGTTGCCGAGGATTTTGTAATATGCTTCTGCCGAAAGCTTGAACGGCCGGTCAAAAGCCCTGAAAGTGTAGTCGCTGCCGAGGATAAACTGGTAGCTGCGTTGCGACTTGATGTTGCTGTTGAGGTGAACAGTGTAGTTGCCTTTGTCGTCTGCCACGGGTTGGCGGAACTCTTTGTAAAAAGGCGCCTGGTAGTATAGCCCGGTAGCAAAGCGGAATGTCCAGCGGGGCGCACGCGTAGGGACAAACCCGACATTGAAGCGCGGACTCACCAAAGTTTCCTTGTTGAAATCCCAGTAGCTAAGGCGTATGCCGCCATTGACGTTGAAATATCCGATGGAAGAATTGATGCGCCAGGTGTCTTGGACGTATGCGGCAAAGCGGTTGCTCGAGATGTCCTCGACCGATTGCAGGTTGTATACAACGCGCAATGCGTCAGGGTCGAAAGGAAGTGAGTACCCAGCCGAGTCTCGGCGTTCCCACTCGCGGGAACGGTCATGGATGTTTTCGTGGTTGAACGTGATGCCGTAGGCGATGTTATGTCCGGCTACGCCGTTGGCGCCGCGCAGTGACAGGGCCAGCACCGAGGCTTTCAGACGGTTGCGTGCGTGTTCAAAATAACGGCCTATGCCCAGCTCGCCGCCTATGCCGCCGCTATCGCCGCTTCCGCTCCCCGTGCCGGCCTGGTCCAGCCAATACTCGCCGGAGATGTCATAAGCTACAAGCTCGTTGGTGAGAAAACCCGAAGCGAGAAGCGTGTATTCGGCTTTCTTGGATGGTTTGAAAGTGATGTTTCCTGCCCCGAAGAATGTTTCAAAGCGGTCTTTTTCCTGTCCGTCAAAATATACCTTGAACTGCTTTGCATCGGTGGAGGTGCCGAAATTTGTGCTACGGTCGTGCGGTATGAACTTATAATTGTTGATGCTTATGTTGCCAAGGACAGACGCCGTCCATTTGGGACTAATTTTCAGCGTCATATATGTTTGGTAATCAAAAAAGCGAGGGTCGTATTCGCCTTTCTCGTCCATAGAGCTGAGCAGGGAGGAATTGCTCTTGTAGCGCACACCATGCAACTGGCTGAAACGCTTGCTTGAAGACCCTATGGTCAGGCCGCCGCCTTGGAGGCTGAGGTTGAGCGAGCCTTCAAAGGCTTCTGGCTGCCTATAGGTGATGTCGAGTACCGAGGACATGCGGTCGCCGTATTGTGCCGCGAAACCGCCGGTGGAAAACCCGATGGCACCAACCATATCAGGGTTGATAATAGACAGTCCCTCTTGCTGTCCGGAGGATATCAGCTGTGGCCGGTAGACCTCGACGCCGTTGATATATACCGAGTTCTCGTCGAATGTGCCGCCACGGACACTATATTGCGAAGACATCTCGTTGGTCTGTGTGACACCGGCCATTGTGGATATAAGGCTTTCAACGCTGCCGCCACTGACATCGGGCGCCAGGCGGTAGCTGTCGGTGTTGATGTTTTGGATTGTGCCGGTTTGTTTTTGGTAGTCGGTCACGGTAATGCCCTCCAGCGTGATTGTTACCGGGTCCATCTTGACGTTGAGCGTGGTTTCGCCCTTGGCGCCGATGATACGTCGCGTTACTTCGTGGTATCCGATGCAGGAAAACACCACGCGGATGGTGTCGGACTCCGGAGCTGTCAGCGAATAAGTGCCGTCAAGGCCGGAGGTGGCGCCTATGGCAGTGCCGCGTACATGTACGCTGACAAATTCGAGCGCCTCGTTCTTGTCGTCTGTAATCTTGCCGTGGATTTTGACCTGTGCCTGTGTGGCGATGCAGCCGGAAATTATCGCGAGTACAAGCCAAATGGCTCTATATATGTGCGTATTACGCATTGTTGTCGTATATGTTAGGTGTAGCGTTACCCTTATTTAACGCAAAAACGGCAGCTAAATTGTATTATGGTCGGCCAAACTGCCTGTGCGACATATTGCCGTTTGCCAAAAAATGCGTAATTTTGCGGTCAGCAAAAACCGCGCAGATACGCGGCCGTCGGCACACAATTACGCCGGCGGGACATCTATGCACACAACTTCACATCAGGCGGCGCGGCCGCACAACCAGCTATGAAGAAATTTCCCGAGTACACAGGCTTCAACCTGTCAGATATCAATAAGGAGATATCAGGTCTTTGGCAAAAAGAAGACTTGTTCCGCCGCAGCATCGAATGCCGCGAAGGCCATCCCTCGTTTGTATTCTACGAAGGGCCGCCATCAGCCAACGGTATGCCCGGCATACACCACGTTATGGCACGCACCATCAAGGACATTGTATGCCGCTACAAGACCATGAAAGGCTACAAGGTGCTGCGCAAAGCCGGCTGGGACACACACGGCCTGCCTGTCGAACTCGGCGTCGAGAAATCCCTCGGCATAACCAAGGAAGACATCGGCAAGAAAATCAGCGTGGACGAATACAACGCCGCCTGCCGCCGCGAGGTGATGAAATACACCCGCGAATGGGAGACACTGACCGAACGTATGGGCTACTGGGTGGACACCGAAGACCCGTACATAACATACGACAACCGCTACATCGAAAGCGTGTGGTGGTTGCTCTCACAACTATATAAGAAAGGCTACCTATACAAAGGTTACACCATCCAGCCGTATTCGCCGGCAGCCGGCACCGGCCTCTCAAGCCACGAGCTGAACCAGCCCGGCTGCTACCGCGACGTCAAGGATACCACTTGCACCGCCCTGTTTACTATCTCCGATGCTAAAGAAGAGATGCTGGGGTGGGGTACTCCGTGCTTTATGGCGTGGACCACGACCCCGTGGACATTGCCGTCGAACACAGCGTTGTGCGTTGGCCCTAAATTTGACTATGTGGCCGTGCGTACCTACAACCCTTATACAGGAGAAAAAATTACGGTGGTACTTGCCGAAGCCCTCGTTAAGAACTACTTCAAGGCCGAAGGCGCAGACAAGCCCCTCGATGAATATGCCGCAGGCGACAAGGTCATACCCTGGCAGGTCGTAGGGCACTACAAAGGCACAGACTTGGTGGGTATGCACTATCAGCAACTTATGCCGTGGGTGCGTCCGTGCGAACGCCTTGATGCCAACAGCGCCGCATACGCGCAACAATATGCTGCCGGACATCCCGAGGCAGTATTCAGCGTCGGCAAGGACCGGTTTGTCGAACTTTCAGGCTGCGCTTTCCGTGTCATTCCCGGTGACTACGTAACCATAGACGATGGCACAGGCATAGTACACATCGCGCCCACTTTCGGTGCCGATGATGCCAAGGTGGCCAAGGCTGCCGGCATCCCGCCACTGTTTGTGGTCAACCGCAAAGGCGAGACACGCCCCATGGTAGACCTCACAGGCAAATACTATAAGCTCGACGAACTCGACGAGGCTTTTGTGGAAAAATGCGTGGACACTGCCGCGTACAGCCACCATGCCGGCGACTATGTCAAGAACGCCTTTGACCCGCGCTTCAACGAGGGCGGTGTATATGATGCCGCTGCCGCAGCAAAAGCCGAAGACCTCAATATCATCATCTCCATAGAGATGAAGCGCGACGGACAGGTCTTCCGCATCGAAAAACAGACACACAACTATCCACACTGTTGGCGTACGGACAAGCCGGTGCTGTACTACCCGTTAGACAGCTGGTTTATCCGCACCACTGCCGCACGCGACCGCCTTATAGCCCTCAATAACACCATCAATTGGAAACCGGCAAGCACCGGCAGCGGCCGCTTCGGCAAATGGCTCGAAAACCTCCAGGACTGGAACCTCAGCCGCAGCTGCTACTGGGGTACACCTCTGCCGATATGGCGAACAGAAGACGGCAAGACAGAGAAATGTATTGGCTCGGTCGAAGAACTTTGCGCCGAAATCGACAAATCAGTAGCTGCCGGAGTTATGGCTTCCAACCCCTTGCGGGACAAAGGTTTTGAACCGGGCAACTATTCCAAAGACAATTACGGCAAGATAGACCTGCACCGTCCGTATGTGGACGACATCATACTGGTGTCCGAGGACGGACGTCCGATGCGCCGCGAGACCGACCTCATAGACGTGTGGTTCGACTCGGGCTCGATGCCCTACGCCCAGCAGCACTATCCGTTTGAACATAAGGAAGACATCGACAACGGGACCGCTTTCCCGGCAGACTTTATTGCCGAGGGCGTAGACCAGACCCGCGGGTGGTTCTTCACGCTCCACGCCATTGCCGGGATGATTTTCGACTCTGTGGCATACCGCAACGTTGTGTCCAACGGCCTTGTGCTGGACAAAGACGGCAACAAGATGTCCAAACGCTTGGGCAACGCCGTCAATCCCTTTGATGCCATAGAGAAATTCGGCAGCGACCCCTTGCGTTGGTATATGATCTCAAACTCCTCGCCGTGGGACAACCTCAAATTCGACCCGGCAGGTGTGCAAGAGTCCGCACGCAAGTTCTTTGCCACTATATACAATACATACTCGTTCTTCGCCCTCTATGCCAACGTGGACGGCTTTGATCCCGAAGCAGAACAAGTGCCAATGGAACGTCGCCCCGAAATCGACCGCTGGATTATTTCGGTACTGAACACCTTGGTAAAGGATGTTGACTCCTATTTGGCAGACTACGAACCCACGCGTGCGGCACGTGCCATAGCGGAATTTGTGGGCGAGAACCTCTCCAACTGGTATGTGCGCCTCAACCGCAAACGCTTCTGGGGCGGCGGCATGACCGAGGACAAACTCGCAGCCTACCAGACCCTCTACCAGTGCCTCAAGACAGTTGCGCTGCTCACCGCCCCGGTGTCGCCATTCTACGCCGACAGACTCTATCGCGACCTCACTGGTTCGAATGAGTCTGTGCACTTGGCGCTGTTCCCACAGGCAGACCTAGCCGCAATAGACAGTGACCTTGAGGCCCGTATGCGCATAGCCCAAAACGTAACCTCGATGGTGCTGGCACTCCGTCGCAAGGTTAATATCAAAGTGCGCCAGCCGCTGGCCGTGGCCATGGTGCCAGTCAACGACGACAACCAGCGCCGAATGCTCTTGGCAGTCAAAGACCTCATACTTGGCGAAGTCAACATCAAGGAGATGAAGATTGTAGACTCCGATGCCGGAATATTGGTGAAGCGTATCAAGCCCGACTTCAAGAAACTTGGGCCGAAATTCGGCAAGCAGATGAAAGTTGTGGCCCAGGCGCTTGCGGCGTTCGACACCGCTGCCGTCATCGCGATGGAACGTGCCGGATATGCCGAGGTGGAACTTGCCGACGGGACAAACGCAAGAATCGATGCAACGGATGTCGAAGTTATCAGCGAAGATATTCCCGGATGGCAGGTGGCCAATGACGGCAGCCTCACAGTGGCACTTGATGTCACCATCACCGAGGACTTGCGCCGCGAAGGCATCGCCCGCGAAATAGTCAACCGCGTGCAGAATATCCGCAAAGGCCGTGACTATGCTATCACCGACCGCATCCGTCTGACCTTCGGGGCAAATCCTGCGACAGACGACGCCGTCAAGGCATACGG
>X341_Western_Lowland_Gorilla__coassemble_482_pt1 | contig 10231 bp, 8 predicted proteins | sample X341_Western_Lowland_Gorilla__metabat2_low_PE_002 | metagenome-assembled genome bin X341_Western_Lowland_Gorilla | reverse complement strand
GGGCATGATGCGGCATCTTCCCTTGCGGCTTTCGGCATAACATTCATTGGCGCCGTCTACCTCAGCTGGATGTATGCCGAATGGGACTTCAATCTGTGGGTTCCTGTCGGACTACACGTCCTGATGAACGCCGCATGGGCGGTTTTCACCATGGAGGGAACTGAAGTCGCCGCCGGCGGCTTGGTGTCGAACATTGCCCGCGTGGCCAGCATCCTTTTGGCCATAGCCCTTACGATATGGCATAAGAAGCGCCACGGCAGCAAATTCGTAGCCCACACGCACATGTTCTAAGCACAGAGGAACCAACATTGAAAGAAAGCACTATGACCAAGCACAAGACCGGCGTGCAACGCCCTATAAAGAAAAGGATAAAGGGGATAATCTCCCTGGCCATAGTATTTGCAATGATGGCCGCCATAGCCATACGCCGCGACGCGATGCTCTTCGGCCACCACTTCGGCGAAACCGTCACAGACAGCACCACGGCCATTACAAGGCTCGAAGACGGAAGCGCCATAGTCAACACCACGACATTGGGGAAGGACATTCGCGGATACGGTGGGCAGGTTCCCCTCGAAATTCACGTTGACCCTTCCGGGACAATCACAAAGATTACGGTGCTTGCCAACAGCGAGACGCCGAAATTCCTGCAACGCGTCCTCGACAGCGGACTGCTTGCCCTGTGGGAAGGCAAGACAGCCGATGCAGTCCTCAACGCGCCTGACGCAGACGCCGTAAGCGGTGCGACATACACCTCCACCGCGATTATCGCCAATATGCGTGCCGGGCTGTCCGCCTTATATGGCCGCCAATACACCGCGTCCAAGAACACCGCACGCCCGGACTTCCACCACGCCACGCCACGCATAGACACCACACCAACGCACGCGCAAGCAAAGGCGGAGCCCATTGAGAATGCCAAGAACGCGGACATCACGCCCGGGAATGTAGCCACATCCACAGAGCCGTCAAACGCGCCCCACGGCTTCACCGTCAACACGACAGAGAGCGGCAGCGGCATACAAGGTTTTGCCGGGCCGGTGCCAATCACCATGGACGTGACCGCGAAAGGCATAATCACGGCCATCAAGACTCTGCCCAACGACGAGACGCCGGGATTTTTCCGCCGCGTGACTGATGCCGCACTCACTGACACCTTTGTCGGGATGACCGTCCGGCAAGCTCTTTCGGCAGACATGCCGGACGCCGTAAGCGGAGCCACATACTCTTCCAAAGCCCTTATAGCCAACATGCGGCTTGCCTTCGAACAGGCCCGGGACACCCTCAGTTCCTTTGGCAAGCGGTCACAGGCGGCTGTCACAGGCAGCAAGGCCACAAGCACGATAGGGCAGAAAACCGAAGCACGGCAAACGCCCGAAGCGGCAAAAACGGCAGCGGCCACGCCGCAAGACACGGTGGCCAAGCAGCCCACAGCCACGGAAGTCGAACAAACGGCAGGTGACGGACAAAAAGTCCCGGCAGACACCGCCCCGCAAGCCGCGCCAACACAATGGCATTGGCAACTTGTATTGGCGCTCTGTTTCGCGATATTCGCCACGCTTGCCCCTCTATGGCTCAAAGGCCGCCGCTGGCGCATAGTGCAACTAACGCTCAACGTTGCTGTCCTTGGCCTGCTCTGCGGCAAATTCCTGTCATTCTCGCTGATGACAAACATCCTGTCCAACGGCCTCCAATGGGGGACAGGGCTTGCAGCCCTCGTGATGCTGTTCGCCGCTTTTATAATGCCGCTATTTGGCCGCCCGAACCATTACTGCATGTGGGTGTGTCCCTACGGAGCAGCGCAGGAACTTATGGGACACCTCCGCAAGGGCAAATGGCGTCCCAAGCCGCATACGGCACGCATCCTGACGTGGATGCGCCGCCTACTGTGGGGAACGCTGATGGTCTTGATGTGGTGCGGTGCCGCATTCGCATGGATGGATTACGAGCCGTTCGCAATCTTCATACCCACGGCGGCATCTGTGGCCGTCATCGCCATCGCCGGGGGATTTCTTGCGCTAAGCATCTTTGTGCGGCGTCCCTACTGCACATGGGTATGCCCCACCGGCACGACATTCCGCGCCGCCCAGGACATCACCAAGCCATAAAACTGACTATTTCCGCATACGCCGCAAGAGCCTGCGGCGGCTTCGCAAAAGCGCACGCATACGCCGCCACAACGGCGACGGGGCAGTGGCAATATCGCTGGACATAGGATCCACAAACGATGTCGATGGCGCCGCCGTGCCAAACTGCTCCGGATAGATCACGGCCACGTTGGTGGTGGCAAAATTGCGCTGCAGGAACGTCGGCATAGCGGCAATGTCGGCATTGTACGACACCGAATTGGCACGCGCCCCGATGACTACGAGGAGGTCGTCGTCGAGGATTTTGCCCGAAAGCAGTATAAAGTCGTCCCAGTCCTCGGCCGGGAGAAACTCGCACCGTATGCCGTAGTTTTCCTGGTAAATGACGCCGCGTATATGCGGCTGGATTTCGTCCGGGCAGCAGAATATCACACGGCACCCGACCTGTCGGGTCAGACGCGCCACGGCACGCACCCAGCGGCTGAACCCGGTCTCGTACTGCGCTCGCGGCGGAGCATACACTATGATGCGCGTGACGGTGTTGACAGGGATATACATGCGCGTAATGATGACCATGCGGTTGGTGGAGCGCAGCAAGGTGTCCACCTTGTTGCCGAAGATGCTGTCAAGCACGGCGCCGCGGCGGTGCAGTCCGAGTATAATCTCTGTAATGTCGCGCTCTTCTGCCGTGTTGAGAAGCCCGGTGACGGTGTTGATGTCATAGCGGTCAATGGCATTCAGCGCCACCGAGGCCGCCGCAGCCGTGTGGCGTGCCACCTTCAGGGTCTTTTGCGAGAGGGCGCGTGCTGCCGGGCTGTTGTCGTTGCGCACATGGAGGGTATAGAAGTTGTGCGTCCCACGGTCGTTGCGCATCAGCACAGCCATTTCTACCAAAGACGCGGCCAGCTGCGGGTTAGGCGCGGCGATGAGCGTGTTATTAAGCCTGATGCGCTTACCTGCCGCAGTACTCTCGGCCCCGGTCTCCTCCTCCTTTTGCAGCATCAGCACACGCAGGCGCGGCGCCGAGAACGCCGTGACGATAGGAGCCACGGCACAGGTGACAAGGATGACCAGCACCGTGCTGTTGAGGATACGGGCGTCAAGCATACCCAAAGTATGACCGAGTGAGACCACGGCGAGGGCCACGGCTGTATGCGCCGAAGTCAGCCCGTAAATGACTCCCCGGCTATGCGGGTCAAGCCCAGACACTTTTTGGCACAGGAAAGCCGGGAGCCACTTGGACACAAGGGCCACCGCCGTCATCAGCGCGGCCACGATGAGCGTGTCACGCTCGAAAACCACGTTGAGGTTGATCATCATACCCACACTTATAAGGAAGTAGGGAATAAACAGGGCGTTGCCCACAAACTCGATGCTGCCCATCAGCGGCGATGCCGCCGGAATATAGCGGTTCAACACAAGTCCGGCAAAGAACGCGCCGAGGACGGCCTCAAGCCCGATAAGCTGCGCCATCCACGCCGAGAGGAACACCATGGCCATCACAAAGACATATTGCATGACCTTGTCGGCATGGCGTTTGAAGAAGTAGCGCGTGATGCGCGGATACGCATACAGCACACACACGCAGTATGCGGCTATGCGTCCCAGCAAGGCCAGCATCTCCATCCAGCTGAACTCGCCGCTACGCGCCACGCTCACCGAGCCGGCAATCACCAGCAGGGCGCCGACAACGGCAATGATAGTGCCGACGACGGCAATGATTACCGCCGGGGCCTTGGTGATGCCGAGACGTGCCGCCACCGGGTACGATATAAGCGTGTGCGAGGCGTACATCGCGCCCAGCAGCATACTCGTGAGCAAGTCCTGCCCGAGGATATAATAACTGGTGGCAACGCCAAGCCCCATCGGTATCAACAGCGTCATGACGCCAAAGAGCAAGCCGCGCCGCAAGTTCAACCGCAGGTGGAACATGTCTATCTCCAAGCCTGCCAAGAACATAAGGTACAGTAGTCCCACCTGGCCGAATATGGAGAACGACTCGTCGGCGGCAAGGACGTTGAATCCGTATGGGCCGATGATTACACCGGCGACAATCATTCCGATGATATGCGGAACCTTGAGCTTGTTGAGCAACAGCGGCGCGGTCAATATTATCACCAACACGATGAAAAATATCGGCACGGGCTGCGTCACCATCGGTGACACGTCAAGCAGCGCAAGGTGAGGAGGCATATATTCCGGCTATGGTTGTTTTGTCTTTTGGTTATTGTAATAAGAGGCATCCCGCGTGTTTCGGGGATGGGAGCGTATTGTCAGCGCGGCAGACGGCCGTGGGCCACCAGGTATTGCGCGATTTGGACGGCGTTCAGTGCCGCGCCCTTCTTTATCTGGTCGGCGACGCACCAGAATGACAGGCCGCGCTCGTTGGCGAGGTCTTTGCGTATGCGTCCTACATACACGTCGTCCGTCCCGGCCAGGTGCAGGGGCATCGGGTATAACAGTTCCGATGGGTTGTCCATAAGCGTCACACCGGGGGATGCGGCAAAGGCTTCGCGTGCCTGTTCTACCGAGACCGGGGCCTGGGTCTGCACCCATACGGCCTCGGAGTGCGCGCGCATCACAGGCACGCGCACGCACGTGGCGCTGACCTGCAGCCCGGGGGCGTGCATGATTTTCTTGGTCTCGAAGTGCATCTTCATCTCCTCGCGTGTGTACCCGTTGTCCGTAAACACGTCGATATGCGGTATCACGTTGTCGGCAAGCTGGTATGCGAATTTCTCCACCGTGGGTTCCTCGCCGTCGGCAATCTGGCGGTGCTGGCGCTCGAGTTCGGCCATGGCCATGGCCCCGGCGCCGCTGGCGGCTTGGTAGGTGGACACATGGACTGCCTCGATAGGCGAGATGGCGTTGATGGGGTTCAGCGCCACCACCATTTGTATCGTCGTGCAGTTGGGGTTGGCAATGATGCGGCGCGGTGCGTCCAGCGCGTCGGCGCCGTTGACCTCGGGAACTACGAGCGGTATGTCAGGCTCCATGCGGAACGCGCTCGAATTGTCTATCATCAAGGCGCCGCGTGCGGTTATGGTGTCCGCATACTGGCGTGACACGCCGGCCCCGGCACTGGTGAAAGCCACGTCTATGCCGTCGAAGTCTCCCGGCTCGTCCCTGAGCAGGCGTACGGTGTGTTCCTTGCCGCGATATATGATTGTACTGCCGGCGCTGCGCGTCGAGCCAAAGAGCCTCAGCTCGTCTATCGGGAAGTCCTGATTGTCAAGAACCCTCAGAAATTCCTGTCCAACAGCGCCGCTGGCGCCGACAATGGCTACTTTCATCGTTGTCTTTTTCCTTTATTAGATGTATGCGTAAAAGTATTCTACCGCCATACGGCGCAAATACGCTACAAAGTTACAATTTTTCGCCCAAACCGCTATAAAAATGCTTTTCCAACCCCGGAACACTCTGAGTCTTCGGAATTCTCGGAACTCCCGGAACGCGTCCGCCCCCCGTCTGCTACTTCTCGCGCATGGATATGGCAATTGGCGTCCCGTGGAACTCCCAGCGCTCGCGGATCTTGTTCTCAAGGTAGCGGCGATATGGCTCCTTGACCCATTGCGGAAGGTTGCAGAAGAACACAAAGGTCGGGATGACGGAGTCTCGCAGCTGGGTGATATACTTTATTTTGACAAACTTGCCCTTGTTGGATGGCGGCGGATATGCGGCGATGGCCTCAAGCATGTATGTGTTGAGCTGCGAGGTCGGGATGGTGCGCTTACGGTTCTTGTAGACGGTGACAGCCGTCTCGATAACCTTGAAGATGCGCTGCTTGGTCAGTGCAGACCCGAATACGATAGGGAAGTCCGTAAACGGGGCAAAGCGGTCGCGTATCGCGGCCTCGAAATGGGCTATCGCGGCCTGGCTCTTGTCCTGCACCAGGTCCCATTTGTTGACGACCACGACAAGCCCCTTGCGGTTGCGCTGTATCAGCGAAAAGATGTTGGCGTCCTGGGCCTCGATGCCGCGTGTGGCATCAATCATGAGGATACAGACGTCAGAGGCTTCTATGGCCCTGATGCTGCGGATGACCGAGTAGTATTCGATGTCCTCGTTGACCTTGTTCTTGCGGCGTATGCCGGCCGTGTCCACGAGGTAGAAGTCGAAGCCGAATTTGTCGTAGCGTGTATATATCGAGTCACGCGTCGTCCCGGCAATGTCCGTGACGATATGGCGGTCTTCGCCGATAAAGGCGTTGATAAGTGACGACTTGCCGGCGTTGGGACGTCCCACGATGGCAAACTTGGGTATGTCGTCAAGAGCCTCTTCCGTGTCTGTGCCTTTCTCCGGCAGCTTGCTGACAACATCGTCGAGGAGGTCGCCCGTGCCATAGCCGTTGATGGCGCTGACACCGTAAGGGTCGCCCAGCCCCAGTGAATAAAATTCGGGGACGTTGTACTGCCATTCGTTTGAGTCTACCTTGTTGGCAACCAGCAGCACCGGCTTGCGGCTGCGGCGGAGTATCGCCGCCACATGGTCGTCAAGGTCGGTGACGCCGTTCATCGAGTCTACGACGAAGAGGATTTCGTCGGCCTGCTCGATGGCCAGCTCGACTTGCTTGTTGATTTCGCTTTCAAAGACGTCCTCGCTGTTGACCACCCAGCCACCGGTATCCACTATGGAAAATTCCTTGCCGTTCCAGTCGACCTTGCCATACTGTCGGTCGCGTGTGGTACCCGCCGTCGGGTCGGTTATGGCTGTGCGTGACTGGGTAAGTCTGTTGAAGAGTGTGGACTTGCCTACATTGGGGCGTCCGACGATGGCTACGAGTTGTCCCATAATAGTGTCGTTGTTGTTAGGTGTTTAGTTGTATTTGTGCCGGGATGTTGTCACTCTACGTATCCGAACTGGCGGAGCTTGTTTTCGCGGTTTCGCCAGTCGGGTTCGACCTTGACAAACATTTCGAGGTAGACGCGCTTCCCGAAGAAGGTCTCGATGTCCTTGCGGGCTTGTATCCCGACTTTCTTGAGCTTGGCGCCGCCGCGTCCGATGATGATGCCTTTTTGGCTGTCGCGCTCGACATATATCACGGCCATAATGTGTATCGAGGTCTCTTTCTCGTCGAATTTCTCGACAACCACCTCGGTGCTGTACGGCACTTCCTTGTCATAGTCCAGCAGGATTTTTTCGCGGATAATCTCGGTGACGAAGAAGCGCGCGGGCTTGTCTGTGAGCGCGTCCTTGCCGAAGTACGGCTCGCCTTCGGGCAGCAACTCGATGATACGCTTCATCAGGTTGGAGACGTTGAAATGCTCCGTGGCCGACGTGGGGAATATCTCGGCCTTAGGCAGTATCGACTGCCAGCGGTCAAAGATTTCGTTGAGGCGCTCCTGGCTCTTGAGCAGGTCTATCTTGTTGATGACCAGCAGCACCGGGACGTTTTCGGCAGCAACACGCGCCAGGAAGTCGGCGTTCTTGGTCGGGTCTTCGACCACGTCCGTCACATACAGCAGTATGTCGGCGTCCGTAAGCGCCCCCTCGCTGAACTCGAGCATCGATTGCTGGAGCTTATACTTGGGCTTGAGGACGCCGGGGGTGTCCGAAAACACAATCTGGTATTCGGGTGCGTTGACTATGCCCATGATGCGGTGGCGCGTCGTCTGGGCCTTGGAGGTGATGATGGAAACGCGCTCGCCCACAAGGTCGTTCATCAGTGTGGACTTGCCCACGTTGGGATTGCCTACGATGTTGACAAAGCCTGATTTGTGTTGTTGTGCCATATTGTCGCGATATATATGATTTATGCGGTGTTGCCGCATGCTTGTTGCTGAAAATGGCGCATGTCGCGCTTTGTGCCGACGCGTCCTGATTAAACAACAAAGATAGCACCGCTGAAGATGCTATCAATGTATGGTATTTGGCATGGCGTCTGCGGCGTTGCGCGTTCCAGCCGCCGACGGATATCACATGTCCCAGACAATGTACATCGCGCCCCAGGTGAACCCGGCGCCGAAGGCTGTCAGGATAATCTTGTCGCCCTTGTGCAGCGTCTGCTTGTATTCGTCCAGGCAGATGGGTATGGATGCCGCGGAGGTGTTGCCTCGATACTGGATGTTTACAAGGACTTTGTCCATGGGTATGCCGGCACGCTGTGCGACGGCCTCGATGATGCGCAGGTTGGCCTGGTGCGGCACCAGGTAGTCGATGTCGCCTACGTCGAGGTGGTTGCGCTGCATGATGTCCTGTGTGGACGTGAGCATGTCGGTCACGGCGTTCTTGTAGACATGGCGCCCGTCCTGGAACAGGAAATGCCATTTCTTGTCCAGGGTTTCCTGCGTGGTGGGATGGGCCGAGCCGCCTCCGAGCATCACGAGGTGTTCCAGTCCGCTGCCGTCCACGTGGAAGCGTCCGTCGATGACACCCATGCCTTCTTCCTCGGTGGGCTGCACCAGGGCGGCGGCGGCACCGTCGCCAAAAAGTGCGCAGGTCGAGCGGTCTGTATAGTCTATCATCGACGACATCTTCTCGGTGCATACCACAAGGACGTTCTTGTATATGCCTGAGCGGATATAGGCCGTGGCGTCCTGCAATGCGACGATGAAGCCGGCACAGGCGGCCTGTATGTCATAGGCATAGGCTCCGGTCAGTCCCGAATGGTAGGCTATGATGGACGCGGTCGAAGGAAAGCGGTAATCCGGGTTGGATGTCGCGCAGATGAGCAGGTCGATGTCGGCGGCGTTCACCGAGGGGTTTTCGGACAAGAGCTTCTTGACTGCCTCGATTCCCATATAAGACGACCCGGCGCCGTCCTTATGGAGGATGCGGCGTTCCTTGATACCTACACGCGTGGTAATCCACTCGTCGTTGGTGTCTACCATCTTGGACAGCATGTCGTTGTCAAGGATGTCATCCGGGACGTATGAGGCCAGGGCTGAAATGCGTGCGTTAAGCATAGTTGTTTTAATAGTAATTGGCTTGTGTTAAGACTATAAGATACGCTTCCACGGCATCGGCGCACTATTTGCGCTGGCCGATGCTGTGGCAGTGTATAGCGCCCCTCGCGTTTTTGCCGGCACCGGAGGCCGGGACTGGGGCGGGTTGGACGGCCATTGTCGCGTACAAGGATAGTGGCGCGTGGTTATGGCGGGCGGCGTATGCCGCCGGCGCACGTCAGCCTACTACTTCGTCCTTAACGATGGCTTGCTTTCCGCGATAGTAGCCGCATTCGCATACCGTGTGGTATACATGCCATGCGCCACAGTTGGGGCAGATTGCCAGTGTGGGTTCGACAGCCTTGTCGTGTGTACGGCGTTTTGCTGTGCGGGTCTTTGATTGTTTGCGTTTAGGATGTGCCATTTTATCTTAATGTGCTTTGATTGTTTTATGTCTTGTTTATATCGTGAACGTCGCGGTGGCGCGTGTTCATTCTTCTGTCTTAAAGTTTTTGAGGGCGGCCCAGCGAGGGTCTTCGTGCGCCTCTGCGCCTTCGCTTCCGCTTTCCGGTTCTGTCCCGCCTTCGACAACGCAGTGGCGGCTCAGGATGTCGCTCATGACGCCGTCGCACCCGCCTTCTTTGTGCGTGTGCTGTATCGGGATGTCCAGCATCACCGTGTCATACAGCATCCGGCCTATGTCCAGATGGCTGTCGCTGCGCGGAAGCTCTATCATCGAGTCGTCCTCGTCGTCGAATTTCTCCCCGTACCTGGCGGCGATATGGTATGTCGCGTCTATGCTTTCCTGCATATCTTCGAGGCACCGGTCACACGGTATCGTGACTGCGCCTACACAGTGCATGTCTATCTCGTAGATGTCACCGTCATACGCCACCGTGACACTGGCCCGGACATCGCCGTCACGCACGTCCGCACTTTCCATCTTCTCAAAAAATTCTTTCGAGAGGCCGAAGTCAAACGTGTGCGACCCTATCGCCAAAGATCTTAGCGGCAGGCTGTAATCGATGTCTGTATCCATTGTCCTTTAAGTAGGGTGGAAAAAACTGTGCAAAGTTAGACAAAAACTTTCAATTCGCCAACTTTTTAGCCCGGCCAAAGAGGATTGTCCCCGTTTTTTGCCTTCCAAGACTTGTGCGCTGGCATTTTTTTCGTCGTGCCGGGCGTGCGTGGCGCGGCAAACTTCCCGGCGTGTCAGTTGTTTCGAGGCTCGCTCCCGGCTGCGCCGCCCTTCCCTTTTCC
>X341_Western_Lowland_Gorilla__coassemble_481_pt1 | contig 10335 bp, 6 predicted proteins | sample X341_Western_Lowland_Gorilla__metabat2_low_PE_002 | metagenome-assembled genome bin X341_Western_Lowland_Gorilla | reverse complement strand
AATCAACACCGTGCAACGCCGCTACGTCCCGGCACCCGCACCGGCCGACAGCACAGCCTCGGCAGCAGCCACAGGCAGCCAGCAAGTGACACCGCCGCCAGTGCCTGACGACACCGCCGCCAAGACAGGCCAAACGGCAGAAGCCGCAGAGGACACCCCCCAGACCAGGCAGGTGTCCGACGCGATGGACAACGCCAAGAAAGGCAAGCCCAAGAAAGACGACACGCCCAAACCGGCCAAGAAGAAAACCGAGGCCAAGCCCACCACGCACAAAGTCGCCACGGGCGAAAACCTCACCAAGATAGCCAAGCGCTACGGCGTCACCGTGGACCAGCTGCGCAAGGCCAACAACATCTCCGGCGACGACATCAAGGCCGGGCAGACGCTCACCATACCCTCCAAGGAAGCCAAGACAACCAAGAAAGGCTCCTCAAAAAAAAGAAAGCGCCGCCGCTAAACGCCGCGCCACACGCCACACATAGCCAATACACAACCAAGTCCCATATAACATTATGAGTACAAAAGCCCAGGCATCAGACCCCGATGCCATCTTCAGCCAAAAAACCGTGCCAGTAAGCGACCCCGCAGGCAAATACGCGGACGTCGACCCCGCAGGCCTGCCCGAAAACGCCTTCCGCGAGCTGGGCAAAGACGAGACCTACCGACCCGTGATGCACCCCGGGCGCCAATACGCCGAGGTCACGCCCTACTCCGTCACCATGGGCCTGATACTGGCCATAGTGTTCAGCGCCGCAGCCGCCTACCTCGGCCTCAAAGTCGGGCAGGTGTTCGAGGCAGCAATACCCATCGCCATCATCGCCGTAGGCTTCAGCAACTGGCGCAAGGTCAACTCGCCCCTGGGCCAGAACGTCATCATCCAGTCCATAGGCGCATGCTCGGGCGTCATCGTCGCCGGCGCCATCTTCACCCTGCCGGCGCTGTACATCCTGCAAGCCAAGTATCCCGAAATATCCGTCAACTTCCTACAGATATTCCTCAGCTCGCTCTTCGGCGGCATCCTGGGCATACTCTTCTTCATCCCCTTCCGCCGCTACTTCGTCAAGGACATGCACGGCAAGTACCCCTTCCCCGAGGCGACAGCTACCACGCAGGTGCTTATCAGCGGCAACGCCTCCGGCGCCTCGTCGCAGTCGCGCCTGCTGATTATCGCGGCACTCGTCGGCGGCCTATATGACTACATAGTCGCCACCTTCGGCTTATGGGCCGAGACCATCACGACCACGGCCTACTCCTGGGGACACGCCATTGCCGAGAAATTCAAATTCGTCTTCTCGTGCAACACCGGCGCCGCCGTCCTCGGCCTGGGATACATCGTGGGTCTGAAATACGCCTTCGTCATCTTTGCCGGCAGCATCTTCGTATGGTGGTTCATCATACCGCTGATGGGCAGCGACTTCGGCTCGGCCGAATTTGCCGGGATGATGCCCGACGAGATATTCAAGCAGGTACGCGGCATAGGCATCGGCGGCATCGCTATGGCCGGCATCATCGGCATCATCAAGTCCTGGGGCGTCATCCGCGAAGCCGTGGGCCTGGCCTCCAAGGAATTCAAGGGCAAGGCTGCCGCCAAGCAGCCCGTGCGCTGGCAGCTCGACATCTCGATGAAGCACATCACCTACTTCATCGTCCTGGCCCTGGTGGCCGTGCTGCTGTTCTTCTGGCTCGGCGTGATACACACCTTCTGGCAGGCCGCCATCGCATGGATCGTGGTCACTGTCATAGCCTTCCTGTTCACCACCGTGGCCGCCAACGCCATAGCCATCGTAGGCAGCAACCCCGTAAGCGGCATGACGCTGATGACCCTCATCATTGCCTCCGCAGTGTTTGTCGGCATCGGCCTTAGCGGCACCAACGGCATCGTTGCCGCCATGGTGCTCGGCGGCGTGGTATGCACCGCGCTGTCCATGGCCGGCGGCTTCGTCACCGACCTCAAAATCGGCTACTGGCTCGGCTCGACGCCGCGCAAGCAGGAAAGCTGGAAATTCCTCGGCACGCTGGTGAGCGCTGCCACCGTCGGCGGCGTCATCCTGATGCTCAGCAAAGTCTACGGCTTCGGCGAAAACGGCCTTGCAGCACCACAAGCCAACGCCATGGCCAGCGTCATCGAGCCTATGATGATGGGCGGTTCCACCCCATGGATACTCTACATCGTCGGCGCCATCCTCGCCATACTTCTCAACTGGCTCGGCGTCCCGGCCCTGGCTTTCTGCCTGGGTATGTTCCTGCCGCTGCACCTCAACACCCCGATGCTTGTCGGCGGCCTCGTGTCATGGTTCGTGGGACGTTCCTCCAAGGACAAAGACGTATGCCGCCGCCGTAGCGACCGCGGCACGCTCATCGCCTCCGGGCTTATCGCCGGCGGCGCCCTCTTCGGCGTATTCTCCGCCGTGACAGTGCTTTGCGGACACGAAGCCCCCAACAACGGAGGCGAATTCCTGCCCCAGGTGCTCGGCATAGCAGCCTACGCCTGCATCATCGGCTACCTGTACATATCCTCACGACGCACAAAGTAAGCGACGGACATACAGGCACGACACACAACCCCGTCCATGTCGCGGTGCATCATCGCGCTGGCATGGCCATCCATAGCCACCAACGTCACCACGCCGTTGATGGCTATGGTTGATTTGGCCATAGTGGGACACCTCGGCGGCACATCATACATCGGCGCGGTCGCCATAGGCGGCGCCATGTTCAACATGCTGTACTGGCTCACCGGCTTCCTGCGCATGGGTACTTCAGGGTTTACGGCGCAGGCCCATGGGCGCGGCGATGCCGCCGCAATGTCCGGCACGCTGGCACGGGCGCTGGCCGTTGCCATGGCACTGGCCGTGCCCATGGTCTTGTTCTCAGGCCCTATCGCCGATGTGATGCAGGCGTTTATGTCGCCCGAAGGCGGCGAGACAGCAAGGCAGGCACAGCTGTATTTCGGCACCACGATATGGGGTGCCCCGGCAGTGCTGGCCACCTACTCGCTCTCCGGGTGGTTCACCGGGATGCAAGACACGCGCCCCATACTCTTGATGGCCGTTGTCCAAAACGTCCTCAATATCGTGATATCCCTCGTGCTGGTGTACGTCCTTGACATGGCCATTGTCGGCGTCGCCGCCGGCACGGCCATATCGCAATGGATAGGCGCCGCCACCGGGCTATACATAAGCACCAGGCAGCGCCGCCGGGCCGCCCTACCGCCGCTGCGTGCCGCCATCTGCCGTGCCGGTGTCCCGCTCGGGCGCTTCTTCCGCGTCAACGGCGACATCTTCCTGCGCACGCTATGCATGGTCTGCGTCACCATGTGGTTCACGCGCCAAGGCGCACGCACAGGCGCCGAGGTTCTGGCCGCCAACACCCTGCTGATGCAGCTGTTTATGCTGTTCTCATTCTTTATGGACGGCTTTGCCTTTGCCGGCGAGGCCCTGGCCGGGCACTACCACGGCGCCGGGGACAGACTGTCGCTGCACCGGTGCATACGCACATTGATGTTATGGGGCACAGGGCTGTCCGCCGCCGTATCCCTGCTATATGTGTTCTGCGGAAAACCAATCCTCGGGCTGCTCACCGATGATGCCACGGTCTGTGCCACGGCCTCGCGCTACATCCTATGGGCCGCCGCCGTCCCCTTGTGCGGATTTATGGCCTTTATATGGGACGGCGTCTTCGTGGGCATGACCATGACCCGGCAGATGTTGGTATCCACGGCAGCCGCGATGCTGGTATTTTTCTCGATAGACGCCGGGCTGCCTACGCTTGGCATTGGCGGACAGGCGACATTCGACGCCAACGGCACTTTGTGGCTGGCCTTCAACGCCTACCTGCTATGTCGCGGCCTTGTGCAAACAGCGCTCTTTGCCCACAGGCGGCGCCATAGGCACGCGGCAGACAAAAACCGAAGCAACTGATTGAATATGGACAATTTGGACACAGGGCAATCCTTCCCTTACGGAGAAACAGAGACAACGCACCTGAAAACCAGGGACAAACGTCTGGGCGAAGTCATCGACCAGCTCGGCCCGATACAAAGGCGCGTCATCCCCGGCCTCTTTGCCGCCCTCGTCCATTCCATCGTGGGCCAGCAGATTTCGACCAAGGCCCACACGACAATATGGCGGAAGATGGAGGACGCCCTCGGCGATATTACGCCCGAATCCATACTGGGCATTTCAGCCGAGGCGCTACAGGCTTTCGGAATAACGTTCAGGAAAGCAGGCTATATCCGCGAAGCCGCCCGGAAAATCGCCACCGGCGAATTTGACATCCAGGCGCTAAGCGCCATGGACGACGAGGCCGTTTGTGCCAAGCTCTCCGAGCTTGACGGCATAGGCACCTGGACAGCCGAGATGCTTATGCTCCATTCGCTTATGCGTCCCGACATCCTGAGTTTCGGCGACTTGGGCATACAGCGCGGCATGAGGATGCTGTACCGGCACCGCAAGATCACCAAAGAATTATTCGCCAAATACCGCCGCCGCTACTCGCCTTACGGCAGCGTGGCCTCAATATACCTTTGGGCGGTTTCCGCCGGGGCTATCGACGGGCTGACCGACCCGGGAGCAAACGCCAAGAAAGCCAAAAGCAATAAACAATGTAACAAATAATGGAAGACAAGCGCAACACAGTATACATCCAATATTACGACTCGCCTTGCGGAAAAATCATCCTCGGCTCGGTCAGCGGCGAACTATGTCTCTGCGACTGGGCTGAAATGCCGTGTGCCGGGCCTAACATGCGCCGCCTTGCCCGGCTGTTAGGTGCCACATTCACGAAAGAGCCGTCCGAGACCCTGCAAAAAGCCGCCAAAGAGCTGGACGAATACTTTGCCGGCACACGCAAAGGCTTCGACATCCCCCTGCATCCTGTCGGGACGGCGTTCCAGCAACGGATATGGGAGGCATTGCTCGAAATACCCTACGGCAAGACAAGGACATACAAGGACATCGCCATACGCGTAGGCAACCTTAGAGGCATCCGGGCCGTGGCGCAAGCCATAGGCGCCAACGGCATCAGCATCTTCATCCCGTGCCACCGCGTCATCGGGTCCGACCGCAGCCTGACAGGCTTTGCCGGAGGACTTGGCGCCAAAAAGGCACTGTTAGACACAGAGCAAGGAATACTTCACGGCAAGCCATCAAAATCCTGACGCAGTCCCGTGCCGGGCGCCGGGCGGCAGTACCATAGTTTTGTGACACAGGCAGCGCGGCGGAATGTGCGGTGGCACACAAAAATACCCACTATTAGTGATTGCGCGTTTTGGATACTTTGCTTAACTTTGTCATTGTCAATCGAGACCCCCATGCCTCGTTTGGACATACAACAACTGCATCGAACAACACATTGACATAACGGTATATATGAAACCCTATTCGTTTAGGCACATACTCGCGGTAATGCTCATGGCTGCCATAGCCGTCCCGGCCGCGCTGGCAGTGCGCCTCGGCGGCCGCGTCCTGGACAAGGCCGACGGCGAGCCACTGGCCTTCGCCTCCATCGAGGTCAACCCCGGCAAGCACACCATGGCCACAGACGCCGATGGCCGCTGGAGCATGGACATACCTTCGGGAAAATACACGGTCACAGTGTCCTATGTCGGATACGCGGCAAAGAAACAAAGCGTCACACTCTCTGACGCCGTGTCCATAGAGACGAAGCTCGAAACTTCGACCACGGTGTTAGGACAGGTCACCGTCACCGCACGCGAAAACCGCGGCATGACCACCTCGTCACGCATCGACCGCTCGGCAATGGAGCACCTGCAACCCACCAGCTTCACCGACATCCTCGAGCTGCTGCCCGGAGGAATGTCCAAAAACCCGGACATGGGTTCGGCCAACACCATCACACTGCGCGAAACCGGAGCGGTATCGGCCACCGGCGAGCGCAGCACCCTGTCGTCGCAATACTCCACGACGTCCATGGGCACGGCCTTCGTGGTGGACGGGGCGCCCATAAACACCGACGCGAACATCCAGGGCATCCCCGGCTCGACCACGTCCAACCCAGAAGGGCAGCGAGATGTCACCAACCGCGGCGTGGACATGCGCACGATATCCACAGACAACATCGAGAGCGTCGAAATCGTCCGCGGCATCCCGTCCGCCGAATACGGCAACCTCACCTCCGGCGTGGTCAACATCAAGCGCATAGCACGCGCCACGCCTTTCACTGCGCGCCTCAAAGTGGACGAATACTCCAAACTCTTCTCCTTCGGCAAGGGGCTCGCCCTGGGCAAGCGCATCCTGAACATCGATGCCGGATGGCTCGACAGCAAGACCGACCCGCGTGACAACCTCGAGAACTACAAACGCGCCAACGCCTCGCTACGCGCACGCCTACACTGGGACGACGCCGCCGTCACCACGCGCTGGGACATCGGCACAGACTATACCGGCAGCTTCGACAACGCCAAAGTAGACCCCGACATCAACTACAACCGCGTGGACGAGTACCGCACGCGCTACAACCGCATCGCGCTGACGTCAAACCTCAACTTCAATTTCAAGAAGACGCTGTGGCTGAGCGCGGCACACCTGTCAACAGCATTCTCGTACCAGCACGACCGGCTGGAGCGCACCCTGCTCGTATCGCCGCGCCGCGCCGCCGTGGCCCCCACCACCTACGAGCCGGGCGTACACGACGGCAAGCTGCTGCTGGGCGAATACATCGCCGACTACGTCAACGACGGCCAGCCCCTGAGCTTCTACCTCAAAGCACGCGCCGGAGGCGCCCTGGGACCAGACGCGGCACGACACGCATGGAAAGCCGGCGCCGAATACACCCTCTCCAAAAACATCGGCGACGGACAGGTCTACGACCTCACACGCCCCCTGTCGGCATCCTGGCCCACACGCCCGCGTGCTTTCAAGGACATCCCGGCCATGCACGTCGTCTCCGCGTTCCTCGAAGACAACTTCACGGCAATGATAGGCCACAACACACTCGAGCTACAGGCCGGACTGCGCACCATACAGCTCGCCGGACTGCCCAGCGAGCGCTACCTGAGCGGCCGCGTATACCTCGACCCGCGTGTCAACGCCGTATGGCGCTTCAGCGCCAACGACAACGGCTTCAAGCCCTGGATTGCCGGCGGCTGGGGCCTGACAACGCGTATGCCGACAGCCGACCAGCTCTATCCACAGGACGTCTACCTGGACTTCATGCAGCTCAACTACTACAACGCCTCCGACCCGGCCAACCTCAGCCGTATCAACCTGCGCACCTATGTCGAGTCGCCCGTAAACAACGACCTGCACGCCGCACGCAACCGCAAATGGGAAGTGCGCACCGGCTTCAACTGGCGCGGCAACGAATTCTCCATCACCTACTTTGACGAGCACATGTCCTCCGGTTTCCGCTACTCGCCCTGCTACAACGCGTACGCCTACCGCCTCTACGACGCCAGCGTCATCGACCCGTCCACGCTGACGGCGCCGCCGGCCCTCGAAGACCTGCCATACACCGACACCGCCATCCTCGGCGGATACTCACGTGTCACCAACGGCAGCCGCATCGACAAACGCGGCATCGAGTTCCAGCTCAACACCGTGCGCTGGAAAGCCCTCGAGACCTCGCTGATTGTCACCGGTGCATGGTTCCGCACACGATACAGCAACTCGCAGGACATGATGACGACCGTGTCCGCCACCATAGGCAACACCGCCGTGAGCGACAAGTACATAGGCGTATACCCAACGGACGACGGACGCATCAACGAGCAGTTCAACACCAATTTCATGTTTGACACGCAGATACGGCGCTGGGGGTTGGTGTTCACCACTTCCATCCAATGCCAGTGGTGGCTCAAGACACGCCGCCTCAGGCAAAACGGCATCCCGTCGCAATACCTCAGCGCCGACGACGGACAATACCACGCCTATACCGAGGCCGACGCCCAAGACCCCGTGCTGCGCACGCTCATCATCAACTACAACGAGGACAGCTTCCGCACACAGACCGTGGCCCCGGCGATATACGTCAACCTCAAGGCCACCAAGAAAATCGGCAAATGGATGAAGATTTCGGCCTTCGTCAACCGCATCATCGACTACCTGCCGTCCTACCACAGCAACGGCATCCTGCTACGCCGCTACTCCTCAGCCTATTTCGGCATGGAAGCCAACCTGACATTCTGAGGAAAACGGACAAGTCACAAAAACAACGACAAGAACCCACCATATAAACAACAGACACAGCTTATGAAATTCCGCAAGATAATACCGCTACTGCTGCTCGCCGCAGCCACAATGCCATTGGCCTCCTGCGACGACGACCCCGGCGTACAGAATATCGGCGTCTCTGTGGTGCTCACGCTCCCGGCCGATGTCGACGCGGCAGCACTGGAAGACGTCAAGTACACCTTCCACAACGTTTCGACAGGCTCCGACTACACCTTCGGCAAAGACGAGGCCCTCAACGTCCTGCCCGGCCTCTACGACATATCCTACGAAGCGCACTACATCCTGCCCAACGGCAACAAGGCCACACTGCGTGCCAACGCCCAGAGCGTCAACATCACCGCCGGGCAGACCTCCGTCAGCCTGTCCACATACTCCAACATCGAGACTGACGACCTGATCATCGCCGAGATATTCTACACCGGCACAGTCACCTCGACCGGCAAACAATACAACGGCGACCAGTATGTCAAGCTGTACAACAACACAGACCATGTAATATACGCCGACGGCCTCACATTCTTCGAGAGCAAGTTCCTGACCACGCAGAAGCTCGACTTCACCCCCGACATCATGGCCCAGGCCGTCACCGTGGACGCCCTGTACACCGTTCCCGGCAGCGGCAAAGACCATCCCGTGCAACCAGGCGAATACTTCATCCTCGCCGACGCCGGCATGGACCACCGCGCCGGCAATCCATTGAGCTTCGACATGTCGCACGCCGACTTCGAGTGGTACGACGTCTCCTCAAGCCCCTCGAACATGGACATCGACACTCCCACACCCAACCTTGACAAATGGTACTGCTACACCAAGAGCTACTTCCTGCTGCACAACCGCGGCTTCAAGGCTTACGGCATCGCACGCATCCCCGTGGACAAGGACACCTATCTCAAAGACTACTACTACACGTATGACTACGAACTGGTGACTGCCGCCGGGACATTCCCGATGTCGCAGGACGCCTACCGCCTGCCCAACGAATGGATTGTCGATGTAGTCAACCTCAGCGTCGAGTCCGAATACCAGTGGACGGTAACAACCCCGGCACTGGACAGCGGATGGTCGTACTGCGGCACCATAGACAAGGACAAGACCCGCTACTTCCATGCCGTGCGCCGCAAGCTGCTGCACATCACCGAAGACGGACGCGCCATATTCCAGGACACCAACAACAGCAGCGCCGACTTCAACGGACACGTCATCCCCAGTGAAATCGAAAAACAGGGCACGGCCATCGATGTCAACGGCACGCCGGCCACGACCCGCACTTACGACGGAGTAACACCCATAAAATGAAGCGACAAAACATCATACTCCTTTCAGCAGCCCTCGCGGCGACATCTGCCATGGCCGCCACGGACGCACAGCGTCCCGACGTCGTTGCCGCATGGGTGGGGGACAGCGTCCCCTCGCTCTATGCCACCAGCGGCAACAACCCGGCGCTGCGCGGCTTCGCGCACGCCAACGGACTGACTATACTGGGCATCGACTACGGAACCATGCGACGCGACAGCGTCATCAGTCCGCAGACAGGACGCGGCCTCGACAGCTACGGCGTGGAAGCCTCGACATACACACGCGCCGGTGGCGACATGGTACTCGAAGGCCATGCCTCGTACCACCGCTCCACCAGCCGCAAAGTCGTATGGAACGAGACTGCCGACCTACTTATGATATACCCCTACCTCGCAGCCGACAGCGTGGGTGGTGACATACAGACCGAAATATACGACTTCGGCGGAGCCTACAGCGACCGGCGCGGACGCCTGCTCTGGGGCGCCTCGCTGGACTACACCGCGGGGCTGCACTGGCGCAGCATAGACCCACGCCCGCGCAACGTCACCGCCAACCTCCGCGCACGCGCCGGCATCGCATGGGCCTTGTCGCCAAAGGCCGTAATCGGCGCCGCCGCCCGGTACACGCGCTACAAGCAGACCTCCTCCATCAAGTTCGAGAGCGAGATGGGACAAGACAAGATTTACCACCTGACCGGACTGGGCACGCAGTACCAGCGCTTTGCCGGCATCGGGCTGTCCACGCACTACAACGCCGACCTGTGGGGCGTAAGCATCGACCTGCGCCCGGACAGCATCGACGGCACCGGGCCTTCGGCCGCGCTGTCATACGACGGCATGGATATGAA
>X341_Western_Lowland_Gorilla__coassemble_480_pt1 | contig 10351 bp, 6 predicted proteins | sample X341_Western_Lowland_Gorilla__metabat2_low_PE_002 | metagenome-assembled genome bin X341_Western_Lowland_Gorilla | reverse complement strand
CCATAGACCCGGCACACCCCGACGCCCTTAAGCCCTGACGCATTGCCAACGCCGACGGCGACACCATCCTGGTGACAAAGACAGGCCGTTACGGCACAACCATAGGACGCATAACCATCAAACAGTCCGACAACAACAAGACAGAGTACTCGCTCATACCCATCGATGGACGACTGGACGCACGCGTAGACCGCACGCTCGACCTCGGCCTCGAACCCTACCGCCGCGGCGTAGACTCGCTGATGCACGTCAAGACTGGACGGCAGGCAGCAGCTGACCTCCCCGCCAACGGGCCGCAATTGCTCAACTTCGTGGCCGACTTCATATACAGCCGAGCCAACAAACTACTGGCAGCCAACAAGCTGGCCAAGGCAGACTTCGCCATCATCAACAAGGGCGGCATACGCCACGACATGGTCAAGGGCGAAATCACCGAAGGCGGCCTGATTACAATGATGCCCTTCACCAACCACATCCAGGTGGTGGACATCAAAGGCTCCGACCTGATGGGCATCTTCGATGTCATGGCCACGACGAACGGCAACGGCGTCAGCCGCGGAGTTGACGTCACCTTTGACCCGGAAACCCAGAAAACGCTGACCGCCAAACTCAACGGACGCCGCATCGACCCCGGCAAAACATACCGAGTGGCCACCATCAACTACCTCGTGGGCGGCGGCGACTATATGGAAGGATTTACACGCTCCACCGTGGTGGCATCATCCAAAGACAAACTGTATGACGAACTGGTGGACTATGTGTGCAACGACAAGACGCTGCCGCGCCGCATCAATCCCGACAAGACAGTGCGTATGCACCCGGCCAAATAAACATCTCAGGCACAAAGACACACCACCATTAAAACCTGCCGCCACAGCCTCCCGGTGCTACACACCGCCTGTGGCGGCTGCCACAAGACAAAAAAAACAGACATGGCAATAGCACGACACATCCACATAATAGCGGCCATACTTGCAGCCGCAACATCGGCATACCCCACAGCCGCGCAGGCGGCCACACACCGCGCACAAGCCGCACAGCGCCACACAGCCAATATCGCCGCCCGTGCGGACGCTGCCGCATGCTCCCGCTGGGTAGACTCGGTGTACAACTCGCTGACGCCGCGCCAAAGGGTCGCGCAGCTATTCTTCCCCAAGGTCGTGCCAACACGCGGCGACGTGTCACGCAGCGCCATACGCAGCATGGTCAAGAACAACGAAGTCGGCGGACTGATATTCACCGAAGGCTTCATAGGCCAGTACGCCGAGATGACAGACTACGCCCAGTCGCTGGCACGCGTCCCGCTGCTTATGACCTTTGACGGCGAATGGGGGCTGAGAATGCGCATACCGGGAACGCCACGCTTCCCACACAACATGGCATTAGGCGCCATACACGACGGCGAGGCACTGATGTACGAATACGGACGAGAAATGGCACGCGAGTGCCGAATCATGGGCATACACGCCAACTTCGCCCCCGTGGCCGACGTCAATTCCAACCCCGACAGCCACGTGATATCCTACCGCTCCTTCGGCGAAGACCCCAAGAAAGTGGCAGCGCTGGTGTGCGCCTACTCCCGGGGGCTTGAAGACGGCGGCGTGCAAGCCGTGGCAAAGCACTTCCCCGGACACGGCGACACCAACAGCGACTCGCACAAGACCCTGCCCTCGGTAGGTCGCACACGCCGCCAGATGGAACAAGTCGAACTGGCACCCTTCCGCCGATTTATCTCCGAAGGACACAGCGGCATCATGACCGCGCACCTCGCCGTACCAGCCTACGACACAAGCGGCACCCCGGCATCGCTCTCTCGCAAGATTACCACCGGACTGCTGCGCGAGTCAATGGGCTTTGACGGCCTCATATACACCGACGCCCTTGGCATGAAAGGCGCGACCGAGGCCGTTGCCAACCCATGCGTGGCCGCCCTGCGTGCCGGGGCAGACGTACTGCTGTGCCCGCCCAATACCGCCAAAGACATCGACGCCGTCATGGCCGCCGTGGCCTCAGGCAGCATCTCCGCGACCGAAGTCGAGGAACACTGCCGCCGCGTGCTGCGCTACAAATATTACCTCGGGCTGGCCTCGTACGCCCCCATAGGCAGCGACCGGTTCTCCGAACGCATCAACAGCGCCGGAGCTGCCGACCTGCTGCGCCGCCTTGCCGAAGGCGCAATCACCGTGCTGCGCAACGACCACGGGGTGCTCCCAGTGCGCGGCCTCGCTGACAAAAAAATCGCGATAGTCAGCATCGGCGCCAAGGCCTCCAACGAATTCAGCGACATGTGCCGCCGCTATGCCCCTGCCGACACCTACACGCCGCAGAACGGGGCCTTCAGCGCAGCCGACCTTGCCGCAATTTGCCGACATAACACCGTCATCGTAGGCGTGTTCAACGACAAGGGCTCGTCACGCAAGGCGCTCAACGCCCTCACTGCCGCCATCCGCGCCAAAGGCGCCGGCAAAGTGTCGCTCACCGAAACATACTTCGTCAACCCTTACAAGATGTCCCGCCTCAAAGGAGGCACGCACGGACAGGCACAGGCCCTGGTGCTGGCATACGATGACACGCCCGAGCTGCGTCGTGCCGCCGCCCAGGCACTCTTCGGAGGCATCGAAGTGTCTGGCACGCTGCCTGTCAACCTCCACGGCATAGCGTCCATGGGCACGGGACACAAACTGCATAAAACACGACTGGGCTACTCGTCGCCACAGGCACACGGCATGGACGCCGCACTCACCGACAGCATAGACGCCATCGTCGGCGAAGCACTGGCATCCGGGGCATTCCCCGGATGCCAGGTAGTGGTAGGACGCGGCGGAGACATCGTGGTAGACCACAGCTACGGACACCTCACCACCGGAGGGGACACCGTCACGCCTTTCACCATGTACGACCTCGCCTCCGTGAGCAAGGCCATGGGAACACTCCCCGGCATCATGGCCGCCGTAGACCACGGCAAGATTGACGTGGACGCAAAGGCATCGAGATACATCCCGGCACTGGCCTCGCGCACCGACGGCAAGCAGGACATCACCATACGCCAGCTGCTATACCACGAGAGCGGTATGCCGGCAGCCCTCAATATGTTCGACATGATGATGGACACGGCCACATACACGCGCCCACTGCTGGCACGCCGGCGCGACGATGCCCACACTATCCTGGTGCAGCGCGGCCTCTACGGCGCGACATCGGCCAGCCTGCGCCGCGACATAACCTCGCCAGTGCGCACGCCCTCGACTGACATCGCCGTGGCCGACGGGATATATGTGGGACAGGCAGCCTACGACAGCGTCATGCGCCGCATATACGAGATACCATTGCGCCAAAGCAACCGCTACAACTACTCATGCCTCAACTTCGCCCTGCTGATGGATGCCGAGCAGCGTGCCACCTCCACGCCGCACCAGCAATGGTGCGAGCAAAACATCTGGGCGCCCATAGGTATGTCCACGATGTGCTACCGCCCACTCGAAAGCCATCCGCGCTCACAAATCGCGCCTACCGAAAAAGACACGTACCTGCGCCGACAGACCGTATGGGGTTACGTGCATGACGAGATGGCCGACTTCAGCGGCGGCGTACAGGGCAACGCGGGCCTCTTTGCCAACGCCGACGACCTGGCCAAGATGTGCCAGATGTGGCTCAACGGAGGCACGTACGGCGGCGACCGCATTCTCTCGGAACGCACGGTGAAGCTCTTCACCACAGACCACAGCACCACCTGCCGCCGCGGCCTGGGATTTGATAAGCCTGACACATCCAACCCCGACAACTCCCCCACATGCGAAGAAGCCACAGCCGAAACATTCGGACATCTCGGCTTCACCGGCACCGTGTTCTGGGTAGACCCGGCCAACGACATGTTCTTTATATTCCTGTGCAACCGCGTCAACCCCACGCGTGACAACGACGCCTTCAACGCCTGCGGCATCCGTCCGCGCCTGTTCAGCCAGGTATACCAGGCTTTGCAGAACAAACAATAGGCACAAAACGTTCAACCAAGACATACAATATCAAAAATAACGGAAGGCACAGGCCACCAAACGCCGGCCCGCCCCACAAGACAAGAACCATATCAAAGCCATACTATTATGAAAGCCACGACTATTACATTCACACTGGCCATGGGTGCCGCTATGGCCACGGCACTCCCATCCTGTACAGGGCAATGCGCCGCCGACGATGCCGCGCAAGCCCGGGACATCGCCCTGGCCACGCTGCAACGCAGTGCCACATACTCCCTCGAAGGCTCGGCACAAGACTTCCTCAGCGACAAAGACGTCCAGTTCTATGACTCGGTAAGCATCGTCGTACCCGTGTCCGTCGGCAATGCCGACATCAACGCCCTGTGCGACAGCATCGCCTCATACGCCTTCGGCGCCAAGCCCGGCACCCCGCTTCCCGGGGCAGCGGCTTCATGGATGCGTTCACGGCCCGCCGAGACTGGCTACCGCCCCGTCCCGGCATCCGTCGAAGACGCGACAACCTCCGGCGAAGCCATCGTCAACGGCTTCGTGCACACGCTCACACCGTCGCTGCTGGTATACTGCGTGCGCACCGAGTCACTCGACCCCGGCGCCGCCCACGGCATGAACTCGACACGCTATATCAACTTCGGATACTCTGACGCGTCCACCCTGCAAGGCGTAATCAGCCTCGGCGACCTGTTCACCGACCAGGGCATTGCCGAGCTGCCCGGACTCATCGGCGACCGCGCCAGCGAGCTGTTCAGCGCCATAGGTCCCACAGACGTCGAAGGACTACCCGAGAACAACAACTTCTATATCAGCGCAACCGGCGAAATCGTATTCTCGTACCAGCCATATGAAATCGCCTCATACGCCCAGGGCAATATCGAAATCTCCTTTGCCCCATACGAACTGGTAGACCTGCTCTCGACCAAGGGCATCTCCTATTTTGGGCTCGAGGACCTCGACGACTGACCGGCGAGGCAAATGACAAAAAACACGGTGGTTAGTATTTTTTAACCATCGTGCGTGTCACTTTTAGACGCACCATGCGTCTAACATTATATTAATAAACACGCGAACAACCATATCACATTAAACTATAACAACAATGAACAAGCTACTAATGAGCCTGTCAGCAGCCATCATCGGCATCCTCGGCGCCAACGCCCAGGCAATGCCTGAGATACCTGCCGACAGCGCGTTGCGCGTAGGACGACTGGACAACGGACTGACGTACTACATACGCCACAACGAAAGCCCCAAGGGACAGGCCGACTTCTTCATCGCACAGAACGTCGGGTCCATCCTTGAAAACGAAAACCAGCGCGGCCTGGCACACTTCCTCGAACACATGTGCTTCAACGGCACTGTCAACTTCCCCGGCAACAAAGTCATCGACTGGCTTGCCACCAAGGGCGTGCGCTTCGGCCAAAACCTCAACGCCTATACAGGCGTAGACGAAACCGTGTACAATATCTCCAGCGTCCCCGTGGCCGACAAGGCCGTGGTAGACTCGTGTCTGCTCATCCTGCACGACTGGGCTGACGGACTGCTCCTCGATCCCAAGGAGATAGACAGCGAACGCGGCGTCATCCACGAGGAATGGCGTATGCGCATGGTGGGCACGATGCGCCTGTACGAGCAGCTCCTCCCCACCATCTTCCCTGACAACAAATACGGCGTACGCCTGCCTATCGGCACCATGGAAGTCGTTGACAACTTCCCGCCGCAGGCACTGCGCGACTACTACGAAGAATGGTACCGCCCCGACAACCAGGCAGTGATTGTCGTCGGCGACATCGACCCCGACTATATCGAGGCCCAGATCAAAGCCATATTCGGCCCCATCAAGATGCCCGAAAACCCGCAGCCTCGCGAATTTGTGCAGGTGCAGGACACCCCCGGCACCATCTACGCCATCGGCAAGGACAAGGAGCAGACCACCAGCGTCATAACTTTTATGTTCAAGCAGAAAGAGCAGATGCTGCCCAAGCAGGTACGCGGAACATACATGTACTACCCCGTCACCTATATGGTAGACGTCATCACCACGATGCTTAACCACCGCCTGTCAGACATCGCGTCCACCCCGGACGCCACTTTCGCCTACGCCAGCGTCAATTACGATGACTTCTTTATCGCAAAGACCAAGGACGCCCTGACGCTGTACGTCGTGGCCAAGGGCGACGACTCACGCAAAGCCCTCGGCGACGCATACCGCGAACTGCTCCGCGCCGTACGCGGCGGCTTCACCGTCAGCGAGTACGACCGCGCACGCAACGAGGTAATCTCGCAATACGAGAAGCAGTACAACCAGCGTGCCGCACGCGAGAACACCTCCTACTGCCAGGAATACGCACGCAACTTCACCACCGGCGACCCCATCCCCGGCATCGAGTTCGAGTACAACACAATGAAAAACATCGCGCAGATGCTGCCGCTCGAAGCCATCAACAGCGTCCTGCCCGAATTGTACGGCAAAGACAACCGCGTACTCATGGGACTGTTCCCTGACAACGAGACCGTCATTGTCCCCACCGAGGCACAACTCGCCGAAGTCATTGAAAGCGTCGAGGCCGAAAACATCGAGCCTTTCAAGGAAGAACTGAAGTCCGAGCCTCTCATCCCCTCGCTGCCCAAGGCCGCAAAGCCCAAGAAAGTAGCGCACAACAGCACTTGGGATGCCACCGAAATCACATACGCCAACGGCGTGCGTGTCATCGTCAAGCCCACCAAGTTCAAAGAAAGTGAAATCGCCTTTGACGCCACAGCCGCCGGCGGCACCGCCAACTACAAGCCCGAAGCCGCCAACGAGCTCATATTCATGCCCTACGCCTTAGGCCAGCACAGCCTCGGCACATACACCGACAAAGACCTGAAGAAATACCTCTCAGGCAAGCAGACATCGCTCGACCTGGGCTTCGACAGCTATTCACGCGAACTCGAAGGCAAGACCACGACAAAGAACCTCCCCACCCTCATGGAACTGGTTTACGCCACATTCACTTCCTTCGACATCCAGCCCGAAGAATTCGAGGCACAGCAGAGCAAATACGCAGGCTTCCTTGCCAACCAGGAAAACGACCCGCAGTACATCTTTGGACAAGACATCTACAAGACCCTGTTCAAGTCTCCGGCAAGGCAGAGCATCAGCACCAAGGCCATCCGCGAGGCTGACCGCGCAACCACCGTGGACATCGTACGCGCCATGCTCGCCAGCCCCAAGGATTACACCTTTGTATTTGTAGGCGACATCGACATTGACGCCTTCACCGAGCTCGCCAACCAGTACCTCGGCACACTCCCGGCAAAGGGCAAGAGCGTCAAGTACGCCTCCGTGGACGGCTTCGACTTTGTGCAAGGCACACAGACCAAGGAGTATACCACCAAGATGACCACGCCCCAGACATGGGCATTCGTAGGCATCACCACCAACACCGCCTACACACCCAAGAACCGGGTTCTGATGTCTATGGCCAGCCAGATCCTGACATCGCGCCTGCTGCGCAAAGTCCGCGAGGAAATGGGTGCCACATACTCGATTTCGGCCGCCGGCAACCTCTCACGCCAAAGCACCACCAACACATTCTTGCAGATTGCATGGCCTATGAAGCCCGAGTTGCGCGACCAGGTACTTGTCGAAGTCCGCAATATCGTCGAGGGCCTCTCCAAGGAAGTCAGCGAAGAGGATATGGCCACCGTACGCGAATACATGGTGAAGAACGCCAAGGACGCCCTTGAGAAAAACGACTCGTGGGCAGGCGCCATCGCAGCCGTCACGCTCAACGGAGTGGACACATGGAACGGCCAGATAGACACCATCAACGCCATTACAGCCGACGACATCAAGGCATTCATGCGCGGCCTGCTCGACAGCGACAGCTACATCACCATCCTCCTGGATGCAGACAAGGCCGAAGCTGCCGAATAACAGACACCTAAATACCAGCGTGTGCAAAGCACGCCAGTGACACCTTACCACCGAAGCCTTCCGCAGACACACGCGGAGGGCTTCGGCCTTTTATCGGGCGTCCGGGGCAACGGCCTAAGCGACAACGCATAAGCGGCGCAATAGGCTATGTTAGCCAAAAAAGTCGTAACTTTGCAGTCTGCAAAACAGACAACACAGACCATCATGGACCGCAACAGATACTTCCTCAACCGCGGCACTTGCCGCCAATTCAAGGACATAGACATAGCAGACGCCACCATCGACGATATCGCGACCCAGGCCATGCACGCTCCCAACACCGGGAATATGCAGCTGTACAGCCTGGTGGTGACACACAAAGACAGCATTAGGCGGAAGCGCCTCAATGCCGCCCATTTCAACCAGCCGGCAGCCACCGGCGCCCCCGTGCTTCTGACATTCTGCGCCGACCTGCACCGCTACACCCGCTGGTGCGCCATCAACGGAGCGGACGCCGGCGCAGACAACATCCAGGCGCTGGCATGGGCGTGGATAGACACGGCCCTGTTCGCACAGCAGTTCAACTCCATAGCCGAGATGCGCGGCTTCGGGTGCTGCTACCTCGGAACCACGACTTTCAACGGCAAGGACATAGCCGAAATACTGGAGCTGCCGCAGCTTGTGGTCCCGGTAACGACACTGGCTTTCGGCGTTCCCGAAGGCATGGCTGTCGGCGAAGACCGTCTGGACACCGGCGCCATAGTCCACCACGACCGCTACAAGATGCCCAAAGACGAGTATATCAAATCGACATACAGCCACAAGGAAGCCTTAGAAACCAGCCGCCACTTCGTGCACGAAAACGGCAAGGACAACCTCGCCCAAGTATACGCCGAGGTTCGCTATCCGCGCCAAGGCAACGAGGCTTTTTCACAGGCACTGGCAGAACTGCTGGCACGCCAAGGATTTAATATTCCGGGACTGGAGAAATAAGGATGGCAGAGATATATAAACAGGCGGGGTCAGACCCCCGGACAATACACATACAAGACTACCTGTACGACCTGCCGGACGAGCGTATTGCCAAGCATCCGCTGGCACAACGTGACGCATGCAAACTCCTTGTGGCTCGGCGCGGTAGCGGCATAGAAGCCGACGCGGTGTTCGCATCACTTCCGGAATACCTGCCACAAGGGACACTGCTGGTGTACAACAACACCCGCGTGATTAATGCGCGGCTGCGTTTCCGCAAAACCACCGGCGCCCTCATCGAGGTGTTCTGCCTTGAACCTGTAAGCCCGGCGGACTACGAAACATGCTTCGGCGGCTGCGGCCCTGTGGTATGGAAGTGTCTCGTAGGCAATTCCAAACGCTGGAATGCCGACACGCCGCTGCACGGCCTTATAAACATTGACGGACAAGACCTGTGCCTGACGGCAGAACGCATTGAAACACTGGCTGGAGGAGAGTCGCTGGTACGCTTCAGCTGGGATGGCGGCGCCTCGTTTGCCCGCGTCATCGATGCCGCCGGCGAGATTCCCATACCGCCATACCTCAACCGCGCCAGCGAGCAAAGCGACACCACGGATTACCAGACCGTGTTTTCGCGCATAGACGGGTCAGTGGCCGCGCCCACGGCAGGGCTGCATTTCACGCCCGAGGTGCTTGCCGCATTGGATGCCAAAGGCATTGAACGCGCCGAAGTGACTCTACATGTCGGCGCCGGCACCTTCCGCCCTGTCAAGAGCGAATGTATCGGCGGACACGAGATGCACAGCGAGGCCGTGGTAGTCGAACGTGACCTGATACGGCGTTTGGCCGACCTCGCCCCGGAACGTCCGCTTATAGCCGTAGGCACCACCAGCGTCCGCACGCTCGAAAGCCTCTACCATTGCGGATGCCTCATCAGCCAGGGACGCTGGAACGGCATGGTGCCGCAATGGTATGCCTATTCGGAAGGGCATCCCCGGCTGGCACGTGCCGAGGCCATGCGCCATGTTGCCGAGTACCTCGATGCCAACGGTCTTGAACGCCTTACGGCACACACGCGGTTGATGATTGCCCCGTCCTACCAATATATGGTGGTAGACGGCATGGTCACAAACTTCCACCAGCCCGGTTCGACGCTGCTGCTGCTTGTGTCGGCAATGATAGGCGACCCGTTGTGGCGCGATGTCTACAACCACGCCCTTGCCCATGACTACCGCTTACTGAGCTACGGCGATGCCTGCCTGTTTTTCAAGTAGGCCCGGCAATCGGCACACAACCAGTAGTGGGCGCCATGTATAGCGTCCCAATATGACGTGGATGAACAATTCGGCTATTTGACGCGGCCAGTTATTTGACGCGCCCGGGGTTCTTGGCTATGAAATCCTTCCAAGACGAATAGGACTTGGCTATTACAGGCTTTGACGACTCGTAGTAATGGCACAATGCCGCGCCAAGGGCGTCAGTGGCTTCC
>X341_Western_Lowland_Gorilla__coassemble_479_pt1 | contig 10410 bp, 8 predicted proteins | sample X341_Western_Lowland_Gorilla__metabat2_low_PE_002 | metagenome-assembled genome bin X341_Western_Lowland_Gorilla | reverse complement strand
GAAGACGAGGGCCTTGGCAGACGCATACACGAGGCGTATACCCTTTACGGCCAGGCCGTGCAGCGGCCCGCCATCGAGGAAATGAACGTCCGCCTTGCCCAGGAGAACTACGAGGTGGTTTCCAACCGCTTTGACAACCAGCTGGCGCTGCCGACCGATATGCTGGATGCCTCCACGGCACGCCTAGACGCCGGGGTGCGCCTCGTCAACGCACGCATCTCCACTTACTACTATTATTACCAACTGAACTATATAGCAGGAACACTTATACAACTATGAAACAGAAAACACGCCGCCGGTTGCAGAACGCCGGAGTAATAACCCTGATAGCCTTGGGCTTGGGATGGGTGGCAGTCAAATTCATCGGCTTTGGCTCGTCCACATATACAGACAACGCGCAGGTATACCGCCGCCTTGTGCCGGTGGACAGCCGCATACGCGGTTTTGTGCGCGAGGTGCGCTTCGATGACTATGCGCGGGTGCATAAGGGTGACACCCTCGTCATCATCGAGGACGCAGACTACAGGCTGCAACTTGCACAGGCACAGGCCAATTTGCACAACGCCTTGGCCGGTAAGGACGTGGCAGACGCCGCCGTGTCCACTGCCACCAATGACATCCATGTGACCGAGGCCGCTATAGCCGAGGTGCGCGTGACGATGGACAATGCACGCAAGCAGCGCGACCGCTATGCGGCATTGCTGCGCCAAGAGGCCGTCACGCAGCAGCAGTATGACCAGGTGGAGACTGACTACCTGGCGCTCAAGGCCAAATATGACATGCTGACACGCCAAAAAAGTTCTACAACGGCTATCGCCAGCCAGCAGACACACCGCGTCGGGCAAAACGACGCGGCAATCGAAGTGGCCCGTGCCGCCGTGGCCCTGGCCGAACTCAACCTGTCGTACACGGTCATCACGGCTCCGTGCGACGGCTATGCCTCGCGCCGCGACATACAGCCCGGCCAGCTTGTGCAGCCCGGCCAGACGCTGTTGAGCGTCGTGGACACGTCCGAGACGTGGGTGATAGCGAACTACAAGGAGACGCAGGTAGGCCGGATGGCTGTCGGCGACAGCGTGGATATAAGCGTGGATGCCGTCAGCGGCATCGTATACCGGGGCGTAATCGAAAGCATTTCAAATGCCACGGGCGCCAAGTACTCGCCTATGCCGCAGGACAATTCGACCGGCAACTTTGTGAAAGTCGAGCAGCGCATACCTGTCAAGATACGCATTTCTTCCAAGACCACGGCGGCAGACATAGACCGCCTGCGTACCGGTATGAATGTCGAATGTAAAGTGACACGCTGATGGGCGCTTCTCCACAACCGCTGTTGCTCACGCGCCTGTCGATGTTCCGAGGGCGTGTGCCGCGCCGCGCACGTTTTTGGCTGCTGGTGCTGTTTGCGATCTTCTACCAGTTGTGCGGCGGCGTCTACCTCGCCGCCTTGAGCCAGATGGTGGGCGGCCTGTCTTTCCTGTCCGAAGATGTCACGATGGCCGGATATTGCTCGCTGATAGGGCTCAATATGATTTTCCCGGTGCTATTCCGCTGGAAATTCGGCCTGTATACGCGCCAGATGTTCTTTGTGTCCGCCGGTGGGTCGATTGCCTGTGCCGTTGTGGCGATGTACACCTCGGTAGCCTGGGTGTTGTGGCTGGTGTGCTTCGCCGCCGGGTATTTCAAGATGATGGGTATGTTTGGCTGTATGAGTACTATACAGCTCAATATCACGCCTTCGCGCAATTTCGGCGCGTTTTTCCCCGTGGTGTACATCCTTGTGTGCGGCGCGATACAGCTTTCGGGGCTTATGACGGCGTATGTCGCGTACAGCTATGACTGGCGCATGGTGTATTGCGTGGTTGTGTGCCTGATGCTCTTTGTGGAGGCGGTGACGTACTTCCTGATGAAGCCAGACCACCGTTCCGGACCGTATATACCGTTCAAAGGTATTGACTGGACGGGCTTTGCGCTGTGGAGCGCGTTGTGCGGCGTGTGCGCGTGGCTCTTTGCCTTCGGCGAGCATTACGACTGGTGGGACAGCCGCCAGGTCTGGCAGGCCACTTGGCTGGCGCTGGCGTTGCTGGCCGTGACACTGGTGCACCAGTGGCGTAAGGGCCAGCCGTACATCTCGCTGCGTGCCTTCCGCTATCCGGTGACATGGGCGCTTATGTTTATGCTTTTCGGCATAGCCGTCCTCGAGGCTTCGGCGCACGTCCTGCAACCGGTGTATCTGAACGCCGTGGCAGGGTATGATTATTATACCATCGTCGGGTTTAATTACCCGGAAATCTTCGGGATAGTCATGGGCGCGATATTGTCGTATTTTGCCTTTGTGCGTCTGCACTGGCCGTTGCGCGTGTATTTTTGCGTGACATTTGCCCTTGTGACGTACTATATCGTGGTCATGTATTTCCTGATAGGGCCTGACACGGAAGCATATATGTACTATCCGGCAATGTTCGCTTTGGGCGCTGGCGAAATTATGATGGAGGCAGGAGCCACTTATGTGTTGTCGCAGATGATTCCGTTTCCGCACTTCTTTATGAATATCAGCATCATAGGCTTTGTGCGCTGCGGGGTGGGGTCGGCGGCGGCGTCTGCCGTGGTCGAGCGTCTTTTTGCGTGGGCCGGAGCCAAGTATGCGGCGGAGCCTGTTGCCGCCGGCTGGCACGGCGTAGTGCCGGACGGATGGCTGCAAGGGCAGCATTTGATGCTCGCTCTCAAGGAATGTTATGGCTACCTTGCCCTTGTGGGCGTGGCTCTGACGGCGCTGACCCTTGCATGGCGCTACAGGACGGCGTTGCGGCGCTTTGTGCCGCGCATTGTCGCGGTGGCACGATGGCTGCGTAGCCCGCACCGGACTCCTGACCCGACTTTGTCCGGCCATGACTGACGACGCGCCGGGGCCGCTCCGCCACATGGGTTTGCCTGTTTCGGCAATAGTGCGTATCTTTGCAGCGAAGAGCCAAGGAGTTTTGTCATTTTAACGGGGTATTTCGTCCTTTATGCGCTCCGAAACTTGGCGGGCGGCCAAAGGAGGCGTTACCTTTGCAGTGCGAAAAGGCTCTTGGAGACCTGCCGCGTATGAGACAAGACTAATTGATAGACAACCGAAAAACAATTACCTAAAAGATGAACAACGATACATCCTCCCTCAAAGATGATTTGGCAATGAACAATGTTGCCGCCACGGACAGTGTTGCCGCCGCCCCCGGCCTTATGGATGAAGGTGCTCCGGCCAAGGCTTCGGGCGAAACCACCGAAGCTGTTGACCCGGCTTATGCCGATGAGCAGGCCGACCCGGCGCTGTCCGCAGGCACGGCGGAGGATGTGGCGCGTGCCGCCGAGGCTTCCGTGGCCGAAGCGCCACAGGCCGCCGAGGCGACTGCGGCTGTCGAGGCCGGGGTGCCGCCCATGGCTTCCGGCATCAGCGACGATATGTCGTTTGCACAGGCTTTTGCCGCAGCCCGCGCCCAGGTGGGTGCCGGCGGCGCCTTCGAGTGGCACGGCCAGGTCTACGGGACTTATTACAAGAACGAATGGGACGCGATGAGTTCGCAGGAGCGCCACGACTTCCAGGTGGCGGCCATCCGTGGCAGCCATTCCGATGCGTCCGCACATGATACCGGCTATGCCGGCACATCCCACCACGCTGCCGGCGTCGTGGATGACGGCTCCACAGGCAAGTACACCTACGAGCCGCAGGACGAAACCGGGCGGCAGGATGTCGTACAGGTGGACACGGTGGATGACGACGAAGTCCGCATCCTCGGCCTTGAGTCTGTGCAGGACGAGGATGGCAACACAATCAATATCGCGGCCTTCGACATCAACGGCGAGCGTGCAATGCTCGTGGACATCGACAATGACCGCGTGATGGACGTGCTGGTACACGATGACAACGGTGACGGCCAAATCTCGGAGGACGAGATGGAAGATGTCTCCAGCTATAACATCACCGTGGACGACGTGCAGGCTCGTATGCAGCAGGATGGCGGCACGGTCACGGCACAGGACTATGCCACGAACGACGTGGCCCAGGCCGACGTGGCGCCCGGCTACGGACAGGACTTCGCCAACGATGATATAGATATGTCGGATTTCGACAACAATGCTGATGTCTCCGACTTTGTATAACGCATAAAAGCCCGACCGAGCAGGGATAATGAAGCCAGACCCCACGAAGATATATGTGAGATGCCCTAACAAGGATTGCGCCAAGGTGCTATCCTTTAAGGGCTTCTCCGGTTATAAGGACGCGCCGATAGTGTGTCCGCACTGTGGTTTCCGTGGCGTGGTGCGTGACTTTACGGAATTGCGCCCGCGCCTTGCCCCGGCTTCGCAACAGCCGGTTGCGGAGCCTTTGCAGCCGCAGCCGTCGCCGCAACCCACGCCAGCGCCCGAACCGCAAGTACAGCCGCGTCCGGATATTGCCGTCCGGCAGACGATGCGTGGCGAACGTCAGGCTGTGGCGTCCGCCACCGTTATCCTCGAAAACACCGTTACGGGCGAGCGGCAAAGCCTGTCGCCGGGCGACAATGTCATAGGGAGGCGCACGGCAACTCCGCGTGCGCAGGTTCTTTTTGACGACCCCGACCACTATATGAGCCGCTGCCAGGCCGTAGTCACGGTTCGCGCCGAGGCATCGGGCATCGTGGCGTTGCTGCGTGATGCAGGCAGCGCCAACGGGACGTTTGTCAACGGCGTCCGCCTGCCCGAAGGCACGATGGTGCGCCTCGCCAGTGGCGACACATTCGTGATGGGTAAGCGTACGTACAGGCTCGTCATAGACGCCGGCCCGGCCACACGGCGCCGGATGTCGGACACGATACTCCTTCATTAACACGTCCTGAGGAATGGTGCAAACGAATAGCGAAGCTCTTCCTGCGGGATTTGTTCTGCACGGCTCCGACCGGGAATACACGGTGCGCGGGCTGCTGGGCACCGGGGGCTTCGGTATGACGTATGTTGCTGCGGACGCGGATGGCAACGAAGTGGCAGTCAAGGAGCTGTTCCCCTCGGAACTGTCACGCCGCGACCCCGTGACCGGCGCTATCATCGTGGACGACATTGCCAATATCGACATGGTGGCACGCCTGCGCCAGCGCTTCATCAGCGAGAGCAACAACGTTGCGCGGTGCCGCCACCGCTCCATAGTCCGTGTCTATGACACGTTCCAGGCCAACGGGACGGCATATATGGTCATGGAGCTTGTCCGTGGCGAGAACCTCAAGGAACTTGTCCGCCGCCGCCACGCCCTGGACTATGCCACCACTACGGACATCCTCCGCGAGGTGGCGTCGGCGTTGGCATACCTGCACAGCCACGGCATTGTGCACCTCGATGTCAAGCCTGACAATATCATACTCGGCGTGGATGGCCGCATAGTGCTTATCGATTTCGGGCTGTCACGCAGCATCGACCGTGCCGCCTCGGACAGCGACCCGGTGGTGGCGGCCGTCAGCCACGGCTATGCCGCCCCGGAGCAGTACGAGCTGGGACGCGGCGCGGCTGTGCGTCCGTGCAGCGACGTGTATTCGTTGGCGGCAACGGCAGTCAAGATGCTCACAGGCAACACGCCGCCACGTCCCGAGCAGGTGCGCGACCATCCCGAATGTGTGCATGTCACCGGAATTCCGGCGTATGCCGATGCCGCCATACGGCGTGCGATGGCTTACGATATGTCGGCGCGGACGGCCTCTGTCGGCGATTTTTTCGCAGCTTTCAGCGATGCCGAGCACACGGCCATTATTCCGGAGCGTCCACGGCGCCGGCATAGTGTCGTTGCCATCGTTGCCAACGTCGTTGCCATCGCGGACTTGGCTTTTGCCGCGCTCTTGGCCTTCGGCGACGACCGCCTTTTGCGGTTGGCCTATTACTTTGACTGGAAAGGCGTCATGCCGTATGCCGTTTCGGCAGTGCTGGCATTGTCGGCGCTGGCTTTGCGCCGTGGCGCCGTCAAGGTCGTGGCCGCGTTGATGGCGCTTGTGTCTGTGTCTTACGTTTTGTTGCGATAGCATGTAAATGAAGCGACTGTCCAACATATACGATGTTCGCCGCTATGGCAAGGTTGCCTTTTTGGTGACTGCCGCCGTCGTGGTGGCGCTGTTCCTGTATGTGTCCAACAACCTTGTCAAAGACCTTGCCGTGCAGGAACGCCAGCGCATGGAGATTTGGGCGGACGCCACCAAGGAGATTATCAGCCAGTTCAGCGCCGCCGAGCAGATGGCCGTCCCGGACGGCGACAGCGCCGGGATGCCGGCGCCGCCGATGATAGACATCGATTTCCTGCTGCGTATCATCGAGAGCAACACCACCATCCCGGTGCTGCTCACGGATGACGCGGGCAATATACTCAACCATCGCAATTTCGACCTGCCGGAGCCGGTGGACACGCTCAATCCGCTGTCGTTGTCGCCGCGCAATGCAAAGTACCTGCAAGACCGCTTGGAGGCTTTGTCGCACAGTCCCAATGTGATAGACATCGTCATCGCCCCTGGCGAAAACCAGCACCTGTATTACGAGGACTCGACGCTGCTCAAGCGCCTGAGCTACTACCCGTATATTCAGGTGGTGGTGATGATAATATTCTTGCTGATAGTGTATTACGCAGTCCTTTCGACCAAGAAGGCCGAGCAGAACAAGGTGTGGGTGGGCCTCTCCAAGGAGACGGCGCACCAGCTGGGCACGCCCATCTCGTCGCTGATGGCGTGGATGGAGCTGCTGCCCGAGATGGGCGTGGACGCCGACACCGTGGGCGAGATGGACAAGGATGTCAAACGGCTGGAAACCATTGCGTCACGTTTCGGTAAGATTGGCTCGGAACCGAATATGGAGCCTGCCGATGCCGCCGACATTGTGCGCAGCGCCGTGTCCTATATGGCTACGCGTGTCAGCGGGCGCGTCGAACTGTCTGCGGAGTACGCGCCGCAGCCGATGCCTGTCCTGGCGTGCGCCCCGCTGCTCGAATGGGTCATGGAGAACCTTATCAAGAACGCCGTGGATGCTATGGACGGACACGGGGCTATCGCCATCAACTGCCGCCCCGGCGACCATGGCGACGTGGTGGTGGACGTGTCCGACACGGGGCGCGGCATTCCGCGCAAGAATTTCAAGACGGTCTTTAATCCCGGATACACCACCAAGCGCCGCGGCTGGGGCCTGGGCCTCGCGCTGGCCAAGCGCATCATCGAGCAGTACCACCACGGACGCATATATGTGAGTGCCTCCACGCCCGGAGTGGGCACCACGTTCACCATACGCCTGCCGCGTAAGGGCAATGTAGACTAATATTCACACACAAACATAATAGCTATTACTATGAACTTTAAGAAATTACTATTCAGCGCTTCGGCTCTCGTCTTCGGTATCTCCGCCGCTTTTGGCTGGGGGCAGAAAGGCCACGATGTGACCGCCTACATTGCCGAGCAGCACCTGACACCCACGACGGCTGCCGCCATCAACAATATCCTTGACGGCAAGTCCATTGTCTATTGGGCCAACTGGCTGGACAACGCCAGCCATACGCAGCCGTATGCCTATACCAAGACATGGCACTACAAGAACATCGATGAGGGCGTGCGTTACGAGGAAGCCCCGGCTAATCCTTCGGGTGATGCCGTCACCGCCATACGCGGCCAAATCGAAAGCCTTACGGGCGTCACCAAATGCCCCGACCCGGCGTTGTGCCTCAAAATACTGGTACACGTCGTGGGCGACCTGCACCAGCCCATGCACATAGGCCATGCCACCGACCTTGGCGGCAACCGCATCACGGTCAAGTATTTTGGCCGCGATAACAAGCTGCATTCCATTTGGGACGGCTCGTTGGTGGAAAGCGCCCACAAATGGAGCTACACCGAGTGGCAGCAACAACTTGACCGCCTGTCAGCCGACGACCAGGCCGCCATCATCTCCGGCACCATCGACGACTGGGCCAAGCAGACAATGGCTTATGCCGCCGACATTTACGAGAAATATCCCAACGGATCCAACCTCTCCTACAACGACATAGCATGGGCCGCCCCCATCATCGAGGAACAGCTGCTGCGCGGCGGCCTCCGCCTTGCCCACATCCTCAACATGATCTTCGACCCCGCCTACGCCGCTACCCACGCCATGCCTTTCCCCACCGCGAAGTAACTATTACGTAAGATTATCCGCCGATTATGAAGACAGTTGTAGTTGGCCTAATTATATTCACGGTTTTTATATGTAATGGTTGTGGAGACGGAAAAAATGACGCCACGCAAGTGGCGGACATAGATACAATATATACAACCGACTCGCTGCTTTATGATCTAGGCTTTTCAGACCGCGAATTGCCGAATGATATTGACTCTCTCAAGGCCATTATTATAGAGCAAGATGAGGAAATACGGCAACTTGAAAATAAATTAGACGAATGTGGATCTAATTATGAAGTAGAGTATGATTACGATGTTGCCGATGGCATTCGTGGCCGTCTATGACCCTCGTTAATGATAACTCGCCCCGACTTCCTCCAAAGCCGGGGCGCGTTATCATCAGTCGCCTTTGCCCATGTCCTTTATTGCCGATATGTGCTTGAAGTCCTTCCATCCTCTTGCCGCCCTGTATAGTCCGATAGATTCTTTTGGAACAATTAGTTTACATTTGCTCTTGTCAACCTTGAAGAATGCGTCAAGATTGCATTTAGGCGGCTTGACACCTAAACATTTAATCTGGATAAGCTTTTGACATTCACCGAATGCAAATTCGCCAATTGATTTGACTGAGCTTGGAATTGTGATGGATGTCAGATTGGAACAGTACATGAAAGCTTCGTCGCCGATATAGACGACCGAACAGCCGATGGTAACTGATGCCAGTCTGCTACAAGATCTGAACGTGGAAAAGCGAATATGTGTGACCGAGTCGGGAATGTTCACAGATGATAGCCTGTCGCAGTTCGTAAAAGCGCCTAACCCGATATGTGTGACTGAGTTTGGAATTTTGATTGATGCCAGTCCTGTGCAGTCGCTGAAAGCATAGTCCCCGATAGAAGTGACATAACTGATGTCTACGGAGGTGAGTTCCGAACACCACATAAAGGCATAGTCGCCGATAGACGTAACGGAATTGGGTATTACGGTGCTTTTACATCCTGCAGTTAGCTTGTTTGTCGCAGTTCGGATAATTGCGTTGCAGTTTTCCCGAGAGTCATATGTTTTGTTGTGTGGGTCTACTGTAATCTTTATGAGGCCGGAACAGTCATTGAATGCCCCGGCTCCGATAGTGGTGACAGAACGCGGAATGAAGACAGAAGTCAACCCTGGGCACTCATTGAAGGCATAAGGACCGATATGGACAATGTTGTCAGGTATTATAGTGGTCTTGCATCCTGTAATCAGTTTGTTTGACGCGGTTTTGATGATTGCGTTACAGCCGTCTCGTGAGTCGTACTTCTTGTTGGCTGGATCGATAGTAATCTCTTCCAATTCCCGATTGCAGGAAAATGCCGTCCCAGCGATGTATCTGACGGATTTAGATATGTTGACGGATTTTAGCTTTATGCAGGAATTGAAAGCGTGTTCGCCTATGTATATAACAGAGCTGGGGATTGTGACGGATGTTAGACAGTAACAGTTTGAAAAAGCGTAATCTCCGACGAATAGCATGGAGTCCGGTATAATTACAGATGTAATTCGTTGGAAGCAAAAATTTCGTTCTTCAATTGTGATGACGGTAAATGTCTCGCCGTTAAAGGAAATGCTCTTTGGTATGACGATGGGGCCGGCATATGCGTTCCCATAACGCGTCACTTTTGCGGTTTTGGCGTCGTGGTTCAGGGTGTAATATATGCCGTTGACCATTATTATGGTCGGTTTAATTAGAGTGTCCATTGAGTTGTCGCGAAAATTTGTGAGAGTCTAATGTTATGTGGCAAAGGTAGTGAAAAGCCGTGATTTATGCAATTGTTAGATGGAACGAAGACCGCGCAAAGACGCGCAAGTCCGGCGCGGTGGCGTGCCGGACTTGCGGTATATGGGAGGGAGTGGAGGGGTCGGGAGGTGTTTACTTCACTTCGAGGCCGAGGGTGTTGTACTTGTGGCCGTTTTTGAGGATGACGATGCGGCCGTTTTCGATGACCTTGCGGACGCCCTGGGTTTTGTCCACGGTGATGTCCTCGATGCCGGCCGACCAGTTGACTTTGATCTTGGCTGTGCGGCCCCAGGTGTTTGTGGCGTTGACGTTGAGCTTGATGTTGCCTGCGTCGTCGAAGTCAAGTTCGATAGTCCCGGAGGTGCAGAGGAACAGGGGCACGTTCAGGTAGCCTTCGCTGTCCAGTGTGCCGTAGAATGTGGGGTATACATAGCCGGTGGATGTGTCTAAGTCTCCGGCCTGTGCAGTCCCGGCTGCGCCGGAGGAGTCGATTTTGTAGGTGCC
>X341_Western_Lowland_Gorilla__coassemble_478_pt1 | contig 10428 bp, 6 predicted proteins | sample X341_Western_Lowland_Gorilla__metabat2_low_PE_002 | metagenome-assembled genome bin X341_Western_Lowland_Gorilla | reverse complement strand
CGGCGTAGTTTTCGTTGATTACGCGCTGGAAGGCGTCTTTGCCCAGTGCCGGGTTGACGGTTGCGGGGTCGGCGAGGGCTGCGGTGGCGATGATGCCGTTGGCTACGTTGACGCGGGGCAGGACGTACTGCTTGTTGCCCTGGGTGACGGTGAAGTCAAGGGCGAGTGTGCTCTTGGCCATTTCCGGAGTGTAGGCGTATGCTGCGGGGATGGTGATGACGCCGCCGTTCTCATAGGATACCACGGGGTTGTTGCCGCGTACTTTCTCGCCTTGGAAGGTGTAGGGTACGGAGGTGGTTTCCTGTCCGTTGTATACGAGGACGGGGGTGACTGTGACTACGGCGTTCTTCACGAAGAACTTGCCGGGGATATTGCCCGTTATTGTTGCGGGGACTTTTTCGCCGACAACTTCCAGGGGGTTGGGGTTGACGTTGAAGTAGTCTTGGCTGAATTGGCCGAGCTTCTTGCCGCAAGACGCCAGCATGAGTGCTGTGCCAAGGGCTAAGGTCAGACATAGTTTCTGTTTCATAGCGAATAGTTTCTAAATATGGTTGTTTTTAGTGTTGCTCTTTTCTGTGCTACGGCGCTGCCGTATATTTTGCGCAAATATAGCGCTTTTTAAGGTGGTATACAAAGATATTTTACTGCAAAAATTTACTAAACTATATTAATATATATAATGCGTTGTGAGAGTGGATTGTATAGGGCGGTATGGGAATAATGGGAGCGATGGGAATCATGGGAACGATGGCGCTGGCCGGTAGGGCTGCGCGGTGATGAAGCATCCATAGGAGAGGGGGCTTTCAACGCAGAAGGCCCGAAAGCTGACGCTTCCGAGCCTTCTTTGCGGAAAGACAGGGATTCGAACCCTGGGTGCCCGCAAGGGCACAACGGTTTTCGAGACCGCCCCGATCGACCACTCCGGCATCTTTCCGTGTCTGGCACGTGGTCTGCGTGCCTTTTTGTGGCTGCAAAGGTACTAAATGTTTTTGACCTACACAATATCCGGCTGCTTATTCTTCAAATAATTTTGTGCGGATGAGTTTGCCTTGGGGCTTCTGAGGGGAAGGCCGGGTCGTTTTGCCATATATGGCACGCGCAACGCCTTGTCGGTGGAGGACAGGGCGTTGCGCGTGTCTATGGGTTGGATGCCGGGGTCAGTTGACGCGGAAGCGGTCGGTGCCGTCGGCAAAGTATGCCACAATCTGGCGTGCGGCGGCGATGCCGGCGTTGATGTTTGCTTCGGCGGTCTGTGCGCCCATTGTCTTGGGGGTGAAGAACACGCGTCCGGGGAAGCGCTGGCGCAGCTCGTCGGCGTTGGTCTGGGCGATGTCGGCCACGTACTTGATGTCGGGGCGCTGTTCGAGGACCTCGGCCAGCGAGGGCTCGTCGATGACTTCGCGGCGTGCGGTGTTGATCAGCAGGCCGCCTTTGGGCATAAGCCCGACGAGGTGTTTGTTGACGCTGTTGCGTGTCTCGTCTGTGGCCGGGATGTGCAGCGACACGATGTCGTTGTCGGCGTATAGCTCGTCCACGGAGTGCACGGGGCGTACTCCGGCGTCTTCGATGGCTTTGTCGGGGCAATAGGGGTCGAGGGCGCTGACTTCCATGCCGAAGCCTTTGGCGATGCGGGCGACGTTGCGTCCCACCTGTCCGAAGGCGTGTATGCCCAGGCGCTTGCCTTTGAGCTCGGTGCCGGAGGTGCCGGCGTACATGTTGCGCACGGCCATGACGGCGAGGCCGAATACCAGCTCGGCCACGGCGTTGGAGTTCTGGCCGGGAGTGTTTTCGACTATGACGTTGTGCGCGGTGGCGGCGTTGAGGTCGATGTTGTCGTACCCGGCGCCGGCGCGTACCACGATTCTCAGCTGCGGGGCGGCGTCGAGGAGGGCGGCGTCGACAATGTCGCTGCGCACGATGAGCGCGTCGGCATCTTTGGCGGCGTCAAGCAGCTGGGCGCGGTCGGTGTATTTCTCGAGGAGGGCGAGTGTGTGTCCGCCTTCTTCGACAGCTTTGCGTATGCCTTGTACTGCGGCGGCCGCAAAGGGCTTCTCGGTTGCTAATAATACTTTCATATTTTTCTGTCGTCTAATGTGGAGGGCCTGGTTGTATCAATGTACGGCCTGGAAGTCGGCCATGGCGTCCACGAGGACTTTGACGCTGTCGATGGGGAGGGCGTTGTAGAGCGATGCGCGGAAACCTCCGACGCTGCGGTGTCCCTTGATGCCGACGATGCCGCGCTGTGTGGCAAATTCCACGAAGTCTTTTTCGAGTTCCTTGTATTCGGGCTTCATGACGAAGCATACGTTCATGATCGAGCGGTCTGCCGGGTCTGTGACTGTGCCGGTGAACATGCGGCTCGAGTCGATGGCGTCGTAGAGCATGGCGGCTTTTTCGAGGTCGCGGCGTTCGAGTTCCTTGATGCCGCCGAGGTCTTTGTAGTAGCGCAGGGTCTGCAGTGCCGAGAATATGGGCAGCACGGGAGGGGTGTTGAACATCGAGCCTTTGGCCGCGTGTGTGCGGTAGTCGAGCATCGTGGGTATGGGGCGGTCTACATGTCCGAGGGCGTCGTCGCGCACGATGACGATGGTGACGCCGGCGGGCGCGAGGTTTTTCTGCGCTCCGGCGTATATGGCGTCATATTTGGAGACGTCCACGGCACGCGAGAATATGTCGGAGCTCATGTCGGCGACGAGGCGGCAGGGCACGTCGGGGTCTTTGCGTATCTCGGTGCCGTAGATGGTGTTGTTGGAGGTGTAGTGGAAGTAGTCGCTGTCGGCTGGCACGGTGAAGCCTTTGGGTATGTGGGTGTAGTTGTCTGCCTCGCCCGAAGCCACGACGTTGACGTCGCCGAAGAGGCGTGCTTCCTTGATGGCCTTGTGTGCCCAAGTGCCGGTGTCGAGGTAGCTGGCGCGTGTGCGCAGCAGGTTGAAGGGGATCATGCAGAACTGCATGGAGGCGCCGCCGCCGAGCCACAGCACGCTGTAGCCCTCCGGTACTTCGAGCAGTTCTTTGACGAGTGCGGAGGCTTCGTCGATCACAGCCTGGAATTCCTTGCTGCGGTGCGAGACTTCCAAGATCGAAAGCCCGGTGTCGGCGAAGTTGATGATTGCGTCAGCAGTGTTCTGGATGGTGTACTGGCTCAGGATTGACGGGCCGGCATAGAAGTTGTGCTTCTTCATACTCATAGCGTTGGTATTATTATTGTGTATTGTCTTTTGTCGTGTCGTGCACGCGGCGTGGGCGGGCCGAGGCGGCCCCGTGCCTGTCTTGCACGGGGCAAATATAGCTATATTTTTTGTGAAAGCTGCTTCCCGGCCGAAAAATGTGCAAAAAAAAGAGGCTTGCCGTCTGGCAAACCTCGTTGGTGGCGGAGACAGGACTCGAACCTGCGACCTTCGGGTTATGAGCCCGATGAGCTACCACTGCTCTACTCCGCGATGTTTTGGTAGTGCAAAGGTATGCACTTTTGCTTAGACGGCCAAATGTTTTAACACTATTTAATCCGGGGCGGCGCGATGCGGCGGCGCTTTTAGCTAATTGTAGGTATGGAGGGCGCGGCGTAAGGGCTTGTTTTAATTAAAACTGGGTATGTCGCAAGTGCCGTATAGGCCGTAACTTTGTCCCGGCTTGCTGAAACGACAGTAGGCAGGCGTCATGTTAATCTATTTATGGCAGACACACACCAACCTTATAATAATTCGACCCGCATACGTGACATCATAGATGCGGACACGCGGATGCTGCGCGTGCTTAGTTGTTTCGATATTCCTTTTGGCACCGGGAACGGCACGGTCGCTGACGTATGCGGCGCATGCGGCATCGACTGCGGCACATTCCTGGCGGTGGCCAATATCGTGGAGGGACGTGGCGACGGCGCCGATGCCGTCGCCGAAGTCTCGTTGCCGACGTTGCTGGCCTATCTGCGGCGCTCACATTCATTTATTGCGGACTATATGCTGCCCGAGGTCAAGGAGCAGCTTATCCGCGGCCTACACCAGCCGCAGATGAACGATGCCGCGCTGATGGTGCTCAGGTTTTTTGACGACTACATGGCCGAGGTTCGCAGCCATATAGAATATGAGGAGAGCCGCATATTCGGCTATGTCGAGAGGCTGGTTGCCGGGACATCCGTGCCAGGATTCCATATCAGGGAGTTTGCCTCGGCGCATGGCAATATGACGTCGAAGCTGCGCGAATTGAAGAACCTGTTTGTGCGGCACTGCCGGATGCCTAATACACCGGTGCTGTGCCGCGCCCTTACGGATATATATGCCTGTGGATATGACATGGAGCGGCATTGCGAGGTGGAGGACAAACTGCTGCTCCCGGCGGCGGAGCGCCTCGAGAAGCAGCTGGAAATCGGTGCAAAGGGCCATCGGGCGCCGTCGGATGACGAGCGCCACGCCCCCGTGCCTGACGCTGACGACACTTTGTCGCCGCGTGAGCGCGACATAGTGCGCCTTGTCTCCTGCGGCTTGTCCAACAAGGAGATAGCCGACCGCCTGTGCCTGTCGTTCCATACGGTTACAACCTACCGCCGCAACCTCAGCTCCAAGCTCAACATCCATTCGTCGGCAGGGTTGACGATATACGCCATCTTACACCACATCATAGACTTGAAGGACGTGGAAGCGGCACAGGGTTAGGGCTTTGGACGCGACCATATGGGAAGGGCGGCACCGCGTATATTCGCGATGCCGCCCTTCCCTGTGTAAACTTCGCCGGGGCTATGCGTATCCGTGCAGGCCTCCGAGGATGAAATTGACGCCGAAGTATGTGACGAGGACGCTGGCGAAAGCTGCCACCATATAAATATGGTAGGCACGCGGACGGGCCAGGGCCGGTAGCAGTGACGGATGCGCCGGCAGGGCGTACACAATCATTGTAATCAGTGCCCAGACCTCCTTGGGATCCCAGCCCCAATAGCGGCCCCAGGAGACGCTGGCCCATACGGCGCCGATGAATATGCCGATGGTCAGCAGCGCCAGTGCCGGGTACAGCATCACGCGGCTGATGTCGGCAAGGCGCCCGGCATCACCACGGCGTATCATGGCTGTCACGCCCGTCAAAGCCATAAGCATAAACAGCGCGTAGGCGGCCATCATCATTGCGACATGCACTGACAACAGCGGCGAATTGAGCACCGGCATCAGGCCGGTGACAGAAGCGCCGGCTCCGCCCATAGAGGCCACGCATATTGCAAGCCCGGCGGCAAGTATGCCCAAGGGCGGCAGGACGGCTGTGCGGCCAAACACCAAGGACACTGCCGCCAGGCACCAGGCCAGGAACTGCATTGTCTCGTATCCGTTGGACATAGGCACATGGCCGCACACGACCCAGCGCAGGGCAATCATCACTGTCAGCCACAGCCACAGCGTAACTGCCACGGCCATGCCTAAACGCCGCAGTGTGCGCGGACTTATGCGTGCCGCCGCCATAAGGATATACAATATTATCCCGGCTATGACTGCCGCAACGGCCGGGACGCGGCTTGCTGCAAGGCCGGCGTAGGCGCGTTCCAGGGACAGGCGCGTCGCCGACGGGAGCATCCCGGAGGTTTCCTGCCTTTGGTAGCGGTCTATAGCCTCCAAGACCTTGCATTGCGCTTCGTCGTCGCACAGCACCTGCTCGTTGAGCAGGCCCAGGGCCTTGCGTACAAACATCCATTTGTCGCCGTCCATGTCTGCCGGCAGGCGGTCTGTGGGCGCGTACCACGCCACCGTCCCGGAGCTGTCGCATACGGGGAACACCTTCAGCAGCTCGCCGCTGACAACCATGTTGACGGCCTCGAAGCGGTCGATGTCGGCACGCATATTGGCAGACGGGTGTTCGGTGTCTATGCGCCCGGCGGCCACGGCCTCGAAGAACGCGGCGTATGACGCGTGTCCGCCGCTGCCGAGGATGCTTTGCAGCTCCTTGTCCTTGACGCGCAGTATAGGCTGTGACTTCCATTTGCCGAAGTCGAAGACAAAGCCTTCGAAGACTTCCTCGGCGCTATGGCCGTCAAAGGACGAGGCACCGCCGGTGACTGTCGCAGTGAAATCGCGGGCAAGGACGGACACAGGGCATATACGGTCGTTGTGGTATACCGCGAGGGTGTTGAAACGCTCGGACGCTTCCGGCGACAATGCCGCCTTGGCGGAGGTGGCGGCAAGTAATATCGCGGCAGCTGTCGCTGACAGCCGCCGTATCGCGGCCCTCCATTGCGAGTTGCGCCCGAAGAAGTATGCGACGAGCGCCACGGCCAGCACTATGTATCCGGCGAATGTCAGCGGCAGTCCCGCCGGGTCGCGGCTGACGCCCAGCGTCACGCCTCCGCCATCGGCGTCATAACTGGCCGGAAGGATTGAGCATCCGCCGATATGTCCGGGACTGTTGAGGGATGCCGTCACGGCGGCGCCTGTGCCGTCCGACAGCGTGCATACGAAGTCCTTGGGTGTGTTTGTCCCGGGGTATGGCTCGATGTCAAAGGCCGTCAACGTGATGCCTGAAGGCAGCGGCACGACCTCGCCTTGTGCCGTCGTGAAGCTGTCGGCGTGTCCGCCTATGCGCAGGTGGGCAGAGCCTTCAGTGCCGGTGAGGTGCGTCGTTAGCGCCCCGGCAAGTATGAGTGCGAAGGCCGCGTGCACAGCCAGCACTGCGGGGCGGCGCCAAAGGCGTGCGGCACAGGTGACCATGGCCGCTCCGGCGACAAGTAGGCACCACAGCGCTGTCATCGGCCAGGACGAGTACAGCGTTGTGGACCATCCGCAGGCCACGCCCGCCGACAACACCGCCATCAAGGCGGCGAGTACGGCGAGCGTGCCTATGGATAGTGTCCGCGCTATACGGAAACTTTTGGATGTCATTGCATTGCGTTAGATTGAGTCGATGAAGCGCACCACGGCGTCGCGTTCCGACTTGGAGAGCTTGCGGAAGTTCTCCACAGAGGCGCGGGCGTCCGAGTTGGCGGCGCCGTGCCACATGATGGCCTCGAGGGTGTTGCGTGCGCGGCAGTCGTGCAGTCGGTCGCTATGTCCCGAGCATACAGCCGAGAGGCCGCGTCCCCACAGCGGGGTGGTGCGGCACCAGCCTGTGCGGATGTTGTTGACCATCTCGAGACGGTGTTGCACCATGTCCGTGTACGGCCAGATTTTTTGGTTGGGATAGCGGGGCAGACGTGCGTCAGCATCCTTGAAGAAGCCGTTGGGGTCGGTGAACTTGTCCTCGCCGGTGGTCCATGTGGGACGGTGGCAGGTGGCACAGCCTATCTGCGTGAACAACTCGCGTCCTTGCTTGACTTGCGCGTCGTCGAGGTCGCGTGCCGCCGGGACGGCCAGGCCGCGGTGCCAGATCATGAAGTCCACATAGTCGTTGTCGGTCATCTCTGCCGGCAGCTCCTTGTTCATAAGGTAGTTGTAGATGTCGTCGGAAACGTTGCCCGTCTTGTTCCATTCGGGGAAGAAGGCGTAGAACTTGGCCTGGACATCCGGGTCGGCTGCCGCGGTGCGTGCGTAGGTGGCCGTCATGTAGTGGTAGCGGCGGTCGCTGTGCGTGACGTTGGTGATGTTCCAGATGGCGTTGGCGCCGGCGGCGTCTTGCAGCGGGCCGCGTGACAGGGCGTAGGTGAAGCGCTTGGGGTGCGTTGTCTTGCCGTAGAGTGAGGTCCATTCGCCGTTTTTGAATATGGCTGGGTTGATGCGTGCCCCGGCTTTTTCTTCGAGGGCATACTGGGCCTTGAGGTCGTCATCGTCGATGGCGTCCAGCAGCCCGGTGCCGTAGATGCCGATGGTGGACTCGAGGCGTACCACGAGGTCGGAGTAGGCTATGGGCTGGTTGTTGACTTCCAGCGGCACATAGAACGCGTCCTCGGGGATGGTGACTTCCGGGTATATCAGCGAGTAGGTCTCGCCGTCGGGGAAGGTGTTGTTCCATTCGTCGGTGTAGGGCAGCCATTTAATGACGATTTTTTCTTCGTCGAGCGGCGCCTTGAACGGCTCTACGGCCTTGGTCTGTGGCATACCGGTCAGTGATGACAGGTAATTGTCGTTGCGGTCGGTGAGTACGAGCAGGTATCCGTTGCCCCAGTCGTTGGCGCGGTAGCGGTCCATGCGCTTGCCGTGTCCGTATCCGGGGTGGCAGGACATGCAGGACGAGCGCACATATAGCGGGCCGAGGCCGTTGAAAGGCTTGGTGCTTTGGTTGCATGTGCGTTCAAAGAACAATTCGCCGTACTTGAAGCGGTCGGTCATCCCGGCTTCCTCGACGGCGGGGGTGGGGTCGGAGAAGGCTGTGGCCGAGGTGTTGAATGTCGTACCAAGACGCCCGCCGGCGTAGTATTCGTCGGCGAGCTCGTCTTTGGTATCGGGCTTTGGCGTGGGCTTGTCGTCGCTGCACGAGGCTGTGGCGATGGCCGTCAACGCTATCAATGCCAGATAGGAATGTCTCATATGTCGTTGTTTACGTTATTTGGCAAGTTGTGCCTTGACTTCGGTGAGTACGTCTACCAGGTCGCTGCATGCAGCCATGGCCGTGGCGGCGGACGGGTCGGTGTAGTTGTTTACGAAGGGGGCTGCCATTGCGGCGATTTTTTCCTCGGCGTTGGTGATGGCGGCGATTACGCGTGCATCGAGTTCGGCGTTGACGCTCTTGATGTAGTTGTGCAGCGACTTGCTCTCGTCGCGGCGTCCTTCGATACCGCCCATGTAGGCGTTCTCGACGCTAATCATATTGTCGTGGAAGTCGGTGATGGACTTGTGGCTGTAGGGCGACTCGATGTAGTTGACGTCCTCGCCGGTGTGCGGCTTGCCGATTTTCTGCGTGCCTACCTCGTCCACGATGTCGATGGCGCCGTCAACGATGGCCTGCATGGCGTTGGTCCAGGAGCGGTAGGTGCTGCCGGCCTTACCGGAGTTGAGCATGTTCTCGCCGTAGGAGTACTCGCCGTTGGCCACGGTGTAGGCCCATTCGAGGTCGTCGAGTTTCTGCACGCGGTCGGCGGGCGCGTTGTCCGCGCCTGCCCAGGATACTTGCAGCTGGAAGGTCTTGTTGCGGAGGTCGCCGGCTACGGCGATGGCGTAGGTGAGTTCGTTGTCGGGGATGGCGCTTGCGGCTTTGGGCTGGCCGTCGGCGAAGATGATGTACTCGATGCCGTGGAAGCCCAGGAGTTCCGGGCCGAGGTGTGCGCCGGCCCATTCGTCGCCGTCTTCGGCAGCCATGGATGCGATGTGGTCGGCGTTAGACATTTCGGCTACGAGGCCTGCGCGGTCCAGGGGCCATGAGTCGATGTGCGGGTCGATGCCGAAGTCGGCGGCGGCGCCGAAGAGGAATGCTTCGCTGCGCTCCCACCACTGGCGTGCGGCCAGGAATGTCTTGCAGGCTTTCTCGACATTGGCGTCGGTCTTGGAGGCTTGCAGGGCCACGAGGTCTTTGACGAGTTGCTCGGCGTTGTCGGCCAGGTTCTTGTAGGTGATGTTGACGGTGTTGTCGAGGTACTGCTGTGCGACGGCCTCGTACTTGGCGTCTTTGTCGTTTGTGGGGTCGTTGGGCTCGTTGTTGTCGCTGCATGAGCCGAAGAGCAGCGCGGTAGCAAGTACCGGAAGGATTTTCTTGTACATGTGTGTATAGTATTATTTTATGTTGTTTCTGTGCTTATGCTTGTCCTGTGCGCGTTTAGAGGAAGAAGCCGGAGTAGGCGATGCCGATGTTGACGGACGGCTCGTTGTTGTACTGGCTGTGCAGGAAGCGCTCTGAGAACTCGGCCTTGATGACAATCTGCTTCATCGGGTAGTAGTTGACGCCGAGGGCGATGCGGTGGCGTTCGGTCCAGGTGTATGTGGGCAGGTTGGCGGTAGGGATGAATGCGTCATAGTACTCGTAGCGTCCGAACAGGTACAGCTGGCTGTCCTTGGGGTGCTTGCCGGGGAAGAAGCGCAGCAGGTCGTAGCCGAACTCGGTGCCGGCGGTCCAGGCGCCTTTGCCGACGTTGGTGCGCTTGTAGGGCGAGGTCTTGGACTGCTGGCGGTTGTAGTCGCTGATGGTCTCGGCGTCGCTGAGGTAGCCGTAGTCGGCGTTGGCGCGTACAATCCATCCGTTTCCGGCGTAGTGCAGGCCGAAGGTACCGATGGCCACTTCGCCCTTGACATTCTTGTACTTGCCGTTGTCGGCCATCTGGGTGTTGTTGAAGCTGTGTCCGTAGTATCCGCTGACGCTCAGGCGCAGCCCGGGGATGCTGAAATTGTCGATACGGGCGGCCACGGCGTATTTGTTGGCCGGGGAGAACTCGAAGGCGCTGGCGGCGCCGCCGTTGATCCACCGGTCTTTGGAGAAATGCAGCGAGTTAAGCCCGGCCAGCCCCATCAGCTCGTAGCGCCAGGCCCCGGCGCGTCCCCAGACCTCGATGCCGGTCTGGTGCCAGGTGCAGGGCAGGATCTCGTTCTCGCCCTC
>X341_Western_Lowland_Gorilla__coassemble_477_pt1 | contig 10617 bp, 6 predicted proteins | sample X341_Western_Lowland_Gorilla__metabat2_low_PE_002 | metagenome-assembled genome bin X341_Western_Lowland_Gorilla | reverse complement strand
CGGCCGAGGCTGTTGAGCGTTTTCATCGTTAGGTCCCTGATCGGGAGGCGCGGGTTGATGGTGGTGCCTTTGAGCATCTTGTCGTACAGGGCTTTGTCTGTCTCGGTGATGTCGCCGCTGAATTCGCCCACCTGGTATACCTGCCCGTGGTAGGTGTATTCGTAGGCCACGGCAAGCACTTCGTCGGCGTTGAGCGAGCTTTTCAGCGAGATGTATCCCAGCGAGGAGTTGAGGGTGTACTCGTTGGAGGTGAGCAGCCGGGCGCTCTCGATTTTTTCGTAGTCTTTGCCTCCTTCGAAGCCGTATGCCTGCAGGGGCGACAGCACCTGTGTCACCTGCGAGATGTCGCGTGCGTCTGGGTACTGGTCTTTGATGGTGCGCAGCAGGTCGTTGGAGTTGTTGCTCGGGTTGGGGTACGAGGGGTTGGCCGTCCAGTGTTTGGACGCCATGCGTTCACCCTCGCCCAGGTCCATGAATGAGACGATGTTGCGCGACTGTTCGTAGCGGTTGCCTTTGTTCGTGACCCACACCTCTATGCGCGTGATGTTGACGCCGGAGGACACGAGGGGGAGTTTGGAGGCCCAGTTGTCGTAGTTGTCGCGGAAGAAGTGCCCGAGGAAGTAGTGGCGGTTTTGGTCGTAGTCGTCGGCGTTGATGGTGAAGGATGTGGCCTGGCTGCCGCCGCGGGTGTTGACGCTCTTGCTCTCGGAGTTTTGCTGCGAGACGAGGGCGGTGGCTGTCAGGCGTCCGAACTGGAGCTTGGTCTTGATGCCGAACAGGGCGGTGGAGCCGCGTATCAGCGACGACCCGGTGGTCATGGAGACGTTGCCGGCCTCGATGCTCTTGACGATGTCGTCTTCTTTGCCTTCGTAGGAGAGCTTGATGTTCTTGCTGTCGAAGTCGAAGGTGGCATCGGTGTTGTATGTCATGTTGAATTTGAGGCGGTCGCCGACGGAGGCGTTGATGGTCGCCTGGATTTTCTGGTCGAAGTCGAAGTATGTCTTGCGGCGGCTTTGCAGCGACAGCGAGGGGTTGTCGGTCTTGTTGGACTTGATGCCCATGGAGATTTGCACCGAGCCCTGGGTGCGCAGCTGGACGCCGCCGGGCCCGAAGATTTTTTCGAGGGGCCCGAGGGCGAAGTTCATGTCGAAGATGTTGAAGGGCTTCTTTTCTTTCTCGGTGACTTGCTCGAGGTTGCGCTGCTTGTAGTATTGCTGCATGGAGCGGCGCAGCTGCCAGTCGTTGTACTGGGCCTCGGTGAGCATGAAGGGCGTGGTGATCTCGGTGTCGCCGAGCTTGGTGCGCACGACGTAGCACCCGGTCTCAGGGTCGTATTCGGCCTCGGTGGTGATGTTGGAGGGCGTGGCCAGGTCGTAGGCTTGCTCGTCGGCGACGAGGTCTTCGTAGCTGTGGGGGATGACGGGGCGCGGCGCGAAGGGCAGGGAGGAGGTGTCTTTGGCCGCGGGGCTGGCGGCGCGGAAGGCCGGCGGCGGCGTGATGCGCACCGCCGCGTTGCCGGGGGCCTGTGCCATGGCCGCCGGCAGCAGCGCCAGCATGGCCGTGACGCAGACGGCGGCGGCATAGGCATACCACCTGCGCCGCCCGCCACATAGCGTCCCGATGTGTCGTATCGGTGATATGATGCGGTCTACGTGCTTCAATTACAGCTGTTTTTGCGCCGCGCCTCCGGGACTGTCACAGCAGCTTGAGTGCCTGCTTGATGGCTTCCTCGACTTTCAGCGAGGGGTCGGCGTCGTACAGGCGGTCCAGGGCTTTCTGGCTTTGGGCGCGGGCAAAGCCGAGCATCACCAGCGCGCCCAGGGCTTCGTCGTAGTCGGCGGAGCGTGCGGCGGTCTGTTGTATTAACGTAAGTCCGTCTGTTTTTATTTTGTCGCGGAGGTCTACAATGATGCGCTCGGCGGTTTTGGCGCCTATGCCCTTGACGGACTTCAGCATCTTGGCGTCTCCTGCGGCGATGGCGGCCTCGAGGCGTGCGGCGTCGTAGGATGACAGCACCACGCGGGCGGTGCCGGCGCCGACGCCGCTGACGCCTATGAGCAGCCGGAAGAGGGCGCGTTCGCGCTCGTCGGCAAAGCCGTACAGTGTCTGGGCGTCTTCGCGGATGCTTTCGTGTACCAGCACGCGGGCGCGTTCGCGCCCTTGCAGGGCCTCGTAGGTGTTGAGCGAGATGTTGAGCAGGTAGCCTATGCCGCCGGTGTCGATTACCGCGGCGGCGGGCTGGAGGCTGTCTATGCGGCCTTCGATGTATTCTATCATGTCGTCTGTGTCGTTATGTGCGGTTGTGTGTTTCTTTGCCTCGGCGGTGTCAGCGGCCGAGGCGCTTGAGCGCGGCCTGGGCGTCTGTGTCGCCCTGGGCGGCGGCGAGGCGGTACCACTTGGCGGCCTCTTCGGTGTCCTGGGTGACGCCGTCGCCGTTTTCGTAGAGTTCGGCAAGGAGATACTGCGAGTCGGTGTCGCCTTGCTCGGCGGCGCGGCGGAACCACCGTGCCGCTTCGGCGTGGTCTTCGGTGACGCCGTGTCCGTTGAGGTAGTTAATGGCCGTGTTATACTGTGCATTGGCAAGACCCTGCTCGGCGGCGAGGCGGTACAGGCGTGCCGCCTCGGCATAGTCGCGTGCGACCCCCTGCCCGGTGTGGTATAGGAATGCCAGGTTTTGCTGGGCGTGGGCGTTGCCTTGTTCGGCGGCGAGGCGGTACCACTTGGCGGCCTCTGTGACGTCCTTGTCGCATCCGGTGCCTTTGGCGAGGAACGCGCCGAGGTTGCACTGGGCGCGTGCGTGTCCCTGCTGTGCGGCCTTGTACATACAGGCGTATGCTGCGGCGTCGTCTTTGGCCACCCCGCGTCCCTGGTAGAGGCACATGCCGAGGTTGTACTGGGCCATGGCGTTGCCCTGCTCGGCGGCGAGGCGGTACCACTTGGCGGCTTCTGCGGCGTCCTTGTCGCATCCGGTGCCTTTTTCGAGGAACGCGCCGAGGTTGTGCTGGGCGCGTGCATAGCCTTGCTGCGCGGCCTTGTACATCCAGGCGTATGCCGCTGCGTCGTCTTTGTCTGTCCCGGCGCCCTGGTAGTAGCATATCGCGAGGTTGAATTGTGCCTCGGCGTCGCCTTTGACTGCTTTGTCGTAGTACTGCGCGGCTTCGCCGCCTGGCTGCGGAGCGGATGCTGGCTGTGTCTGGGCTGCGGATATGAGTGTCTGGAAAACGGAGATGAGGACTATGGATATTATTTTGCGCATAGCTGTGTCTTTTGGTGTTTGTTTTGACAAAGGTAGCTAAATTTCCGCAATTTGCGGGCGGTTGTGTGACGATACTCAGGAACAAGGCGAAGGCGGAGGCCCGGCGTCCAAGAGCCGGCCTCCGCCTTGTGCGTATCGGGGTGTGTCAGTCGTTAGTATGCCACGACCTTGGTGCCGTTGACGATGTATACGCCGGGGTCGAGGGGGACGAGTGTCTCGCCTTCGACGTCGAGGCGGCTGACGATGGCGCCGGCAATGTTGTGGATGGTGAAGGAGCGCGGGGTGCTGCTGGTGATGACGGCCCCGCCGCGCACGCCGCGCACGCTGAATGTCGCGGGCGTGGCTATGTCGCTGACGTCCACGGAGCTGTCGCCGTTGTAGATGGCGAGGCGGCGCAGGTTGACGGTCGCCCCGACTTTGTTGCCCAGGGTCAGGCGCAGTCGGTTGCCGGCGTATCCCCAGCCGTATTCGCCGCGTTTCTGCGAGATGTCGAGGATGACGGGCTTCCATTCGGACGTGGCCGGCATCTTGTCATAGTAGTATGTGGAGCGCACGCCGGTTTCGGGGTACATGAAGAATAGTTCGAGGGGGCTGATGTCGGTGGACGCCTTGTACTCGAAGTATAGCAGGGTGGCATCGTCCGCGAGGTTGTCTTCCAGCGGGTTGGTGATGGTGTAGGGGTTGGAGCCGGTGGCGTTGGCGGTCCAGCTTGTGTATGCCAGCCCGGGGCGGTAGAGGGCGTCGGCCTGGTCGGGGTCAGGGTCGGCGTCGCGGGACAGGGACAGGTCGTGCGAGTAGTAGCTGTCCAGCTGTAGAGGGTGTATGGAGGCGTACTTGCCGGTGTTGATGCCGATATTGCGGATTTTGAAAGTCAGGCCGGACTTTGTGCCGGGGTCGAAGCGCATGTAGTCGCCTTCGAAGCCCCATCCGTGTATGCGGCACAGCTCGGAGATGTCCACACTTACGCGTTTCCACGTCGAAGACGGGGCCAGGTCGCCGATTTTGACGGAACGGGTCTCGCCGGCGTAGTCCACGAAGTATATCTGTGCGCCCTGCACGGTGGTCGATGCCTGGTATTCGAACATGAGTTTCGTGGCCTCGGGCAGCAGGTTGGCCTCCAGCTTGGTGGAGTAGAAGAACGGGTCTCCGTCGGCGGTGGTGGTGATGGTCGAGTTGCCGGCGTTGTAGTCTGACGCCACGGTACACTGGTTGGCTCCGGCGGCGTCTGCCAGCAGGTTGGCTGTCAGCGACTTCTCTCCGCTGTTGATGCAGATGTGGCGTATCTTCATCGTGCGCCCGGAGATGCTTCCGGGGTCGAGGCGCAGCTGGCTTCCGGCGCCGCCCCAGCCGTATTGCTTGGCCAGGGGCGCGAGGTTGATGTAGACGCGCTTCCACTCGGTGGTGGCGCCCAGGGGCACTTTGACGGAGCGGTCTTCGTAGGCCAGTGGGGAGATGAAAATCTGGAAGTCGGGGATGTCGTTGGCCGACTGGTATTCAAAAACCAGGGTGTTGGAGTTGTCGGACTTGGCGACGGTCGTGGCCTTGGTGTTGATGCGCGGGTCGCCGCCGGTGGAGGTGAGCGTGTAGTACTGGTATGTGCCGTCGTAGGTGACGTTCACGTCTATGTTGGAGGTCTGGTCGAGTTCGAGGCGTATGTTGTCGCTGCCGGAGGCGCTGACGCCGTGGTGTATCTGGTCCCAGCTGCTGATGCCGATGACGGAGAGGTACTGGTCGAAGACGGCGGCCTCGTTGGCTGTCCCGGCGGCCTGCCATACATACCATGAGGGCTTGGCCACATGGTCCTTGGTGCGCAGGCCCAGGCACAGGCCCTCGGCGGGGTTGTCCCACCAGTTGTGCCACATGATGGCGTCCACGCCGGGGTTTTTCATGGCCTTTTTCCATGCCCATGCGGCGCCGGCGGCCTGTACCTTGAGGTTCTCGGTGCTGTTGTCCAGCGAGTTGGTGCCGTTCTCCGAGAAGAACAGTATGCGCTTTTCCTCGCCTTTGTAGTAGTGTTCGCGGCGGAGCATCCAGTTGGATATCACCTCGATGTTCTTGAATGTGGAGAAGCCGGAGTCTTCCGAGTAGGTGGCCTGTGTGTCGGCTTCCCAGAACTTGGGCTTGAAGAAGTCCTGCGGGTAGGGGTGCGCGGCCACGCCCCAGCGGTAGTCGCCTTCGGCGTTGCTGTATGCCACGATGTTGTCCAGCATACTCTTGGTGGAATACCCGTCGGTGCTGTGCGACTTGTTCCAGCTCGAGGTGAACGAGGCCAGCACGTATGCGTTGGGGTCGTACTGGCGCACGATGTTGGACACCAGGCGCATGGACTTCTCGTAGGTGTCCACATAGCGCAGCAGTGGTTGGTCGGCGCCCATGTCTGTCCACGAGAGGTTTTGGTCGACCTCGTTGTGCAGTATCCAGTGGTGGATGCGGCCGTTGCCTGTCTGCGAGTAGCGGTTGGCCAGGTAGTCGATGGTGGCGGCGTAGGCCTCGACGCCGTGGATGCTGCCCATGTCGGGCATGGCGTATGGCGCCTTGCCGCTGTATTCGGGGTGCGCCATCGAGGAGGCGTAGTCTTGCTCGCCGCCGTTGGGGTGCACGAGGATGATGGCGGCGACTACCACGCCTTTTTCTTCGCAGGTCTTGAGGGTGTTGTCAAACCCGGCCACGACGCCGGCATTGACGTAGTAGGTCTTGCCGTTGTAGACGTACGGCTCGGTGCACCCGCTGCCTTGCTGGCATCCCATCATGGTGTTGACCAGGATGTTGAAAGTTGCGGAGCCGAGGCCCAGGGGGTCGATGTCGGCGCATATCGCGTCGCCGATGCCGCCTATGCCTTTCTTGGTCTTCAGGATGCCGGGGGCGGCGTGGCGTATCTCGTAGACCTTGTCGGCATAGCGGGCGTGCGACAGCAGGTTGTGGTTGGCGTCGGTGATGGCCCACCGTGACAGCAGCTGGTCGTAGTTGTACCCACAGACCTGGACGTAGCGGGGCACGGTGACTTCAAAGTCGCCCACGGGCAGGTTTGAGGCCGCGTCGGCATATCCGGTCATGCGCGTCACGTCGCCGTCCATGCGCACGCCTATGAGCTTGCACCCGGAGGCGGCGGTGGTGCCGCGTATGGTGATGTTGTCCTTGCCGACCTCGACGTATGTCACCTTGGCGGCGTAGTCGGCGGCGAGGTAGCGCTCGACGCCGCGTGCAAAGCTGGCTCGGTCGGCCGAGGACATCACGGTGTGCCCGTAGATGCCGAGGTTGCGTATCTTGATATTGACGCCGCTGCGGTTGCCGAAGTCCATGCGGAGCTTGCTGCCGGCCTTGCCCCAGTCGAAAGATTGGCGCTGCGGCGCGATGTTGAGCGAGAAGTGCCGCCATTCCGTGGTCTTGGGCATGGCGCCGCGCACATGCAGCGAGCGGGCCTCGCTTTCGGGGTCGCGGAAGAAGAGTTGGAGGTCGTCGATGTCCTCGGACGCCTGGTAGTCAAATTCCAGGCGGCAGTCCTTGAATACCATGTCTGCCGGGATGGCCATCGAGCAGATGTGCGGGTCTGTGCCGGTGGTCGTAATCTCGGCGTATTGCGCGTTGGAACCATAGGTTAGGTCGACTTTTGTCGACGAGTCCAATGTCAGGCTTGTGTTGGCCCTCGATGCGAAGGGTATGGCGACAAGCAGCGACATCAGGCTGAGTCTAAGTTTGTTCATTAGTTATAGGGTGTTTCTTTTAGGGTATTGCTGTCGTTTGTGCTGCAAAGTTACGCGTTTTTCCCCTAATAGCCATCATGGCCATTAGAGGTTGTTGTGTCGGCTTTGCCGACCACTTATAAAACTGTTATAGACGTTCAGGATTTAACTGTGGTTTCGGAAATATGGCGTTGAAATTTGTGGGAGACGAGATTTGTCGCTAAATTTGCAATGCCTGCGTGCAGACAAACTAAAAAAATGGACAAAGTGGGCAAATTCCGATGTTATTAAGCGAACTATATAAGAATATAGACGGGCGTTTTTCGGATAACGACAAGGCCCTCATAACCCATACGCTACAAAGCGGCGCGGAGTACGTGGACAGCGAGATGGGCATGTTGGCGTCAGAGCCGGAAGTGGCATATTATGCCCGTTCGTTATTTCAAGACTATGTGGAATTTGACGTGCCGTTTCCACCAGTGAAGACGCCGCAATTCTCTTTCATAGACCTGTTTGCCGGTATAGGCGGTTTCCGAATACCGCTACAATGGGAGGGAGGCAAGTGCGTATTCTCATCCGAGTTCAATCCATCGGCACAAAATGTGTATGAGGCAAATTTCGGAGAATACCCTTTCGGAGACATAACAAAGATACCCAAGGAGATAATTCCCAAACACGATGTACTTACAGCCGGTTTTCCTTGCCAGCCGTTCAGTATCTCTGGCAAGATGAAGGGCTTTGAGGACACGCGTGGCACGCTCATATATTCCGTATTTCAGATAATCGAGGCCAAACAGCCCAAGGTTGTCTTTCTTGAGAACGTGAAGCACCTCGTACACCACGACAAGGGCAGGACGCTGAAAACGATACTGGACGGCCTCGAAAACCTTGGCTACAAATACAGCTGGAAAGTATTGAATGCCTCGGACTTTGGCGTGGCGCAGAACCGCGAGCGAATAATAATAATAGCCCACCACGACAAAAAATTCGATTTCTCGAAACTGCACAAAAAGGAGAAAGTCTTGCTACGGGATGTCCTGGACAACCCCATGACGACCAAGTTCGAGTACTTGGACGAGCCATACACGATTTTGCCGGAAATGAAGCGTCAGCCGTCAGGGTTGATTTTTGCTGGATACCGCAACAAGAACATACGGAAGGCAGGCGTACGCCCTGGCACGGAACACCTGTCTCGTGTCCACAAACAGCCTAACCGTATATATTCGGTTGACGGCATACACCCGGCAATACCTTCACAGGAAACGTCCGGAAGATTTTGGATTTATGATGGGAAAACAGTCAGAAAGCTGACGCTTAACGAATGTTACCGCATAATGGGTTTTCCGGATGGCTTTGTACGCAGCAATAGCGTTTCCGAACAATATCGCCAAATAGGCAACTCCGTCTGTATACCGATGATACAGGAGATTATGAAAGAGGTTAAAAGCCAGCTGTTATGAATGACATAGAACAACGGATAGAGAGACTCTACAATGATGCCATTGGCAAGGATTTTGAACAGGATTTCTGTGGACTGCCTGATTTGCTGATAGCCAACCTTGACACTATTGCTTTCGCATCTGAGAACTCCAAGGGAGTTTTGGCTGTGACCCTTACAAGCCTGGTCTATAAATTGCTTCATCCGGAGCAGGATATACGTCGGCATCAACAAAGTATAGAGGGCGGTTATTCAGGCCGTACATTCGACAGTCATTATATAACACCGTTTCTGAGAGCCAAATCGTTTCCCAATATGGCTGAAAGCGGATGGCTCACAAGGTCCTTGGAACAAAAAGTCCCATACGGTTTGGACTATCCTGGTGCGATTAAGCCAAAATCCTTGAAGGAGGCGTTTCTCGGCACTCTTGACATGGTAGAGAACGATTCTTTTGACTTGGAAGCTGCTATACAGTACTTGTTTGCACGCCTTGCACTTATACGGGATTCGAGAATTATAGAACTTGCCAAGCCCAAAAACCTGTCGATTTTGGATATAATAAAGGTTCTCGAAGCCCATTTCACGAGTGCCTACAAGTGCCGCGGCGCGTCACGTCTGCCTGTAATAGCCTTTTATGCCGCGTGCCAGGCTATGATGCCGGAGTTGAAGCGTTATGAAGGCATGTCCCTTTTGCCGCTCGAAAGCCACAATTCGGCAGATGCTAGAAGCGGTCGGCTTGGCGACATCGATGTCGTTGGCGGGGACGGTAAGCCTTTTGAGGCGGTAGAGGTTAAGTATGATATTCCGATAGATAGGAATATCGTAGATAGAGCGAAGGAGAAGATACTGCCATCTTCCGTCAGCCGGTACTACATATTGTCAACAGTACCAGTCCATAAAGACGAAATACCCTATATCTCAGAGATTGTCAAGCAGGTCAAGAACTCGCATGGCTGCCAAATTGTGGTTAACGGCATAATCCCGTCGCTGAAGTATTATTTGCGGCTTCTGTCTGACACAACCCTGTTTGTGGAAAAATATGCCCAACTGCTGGCTACTGACGAGAGCGTGAAGTTCGAACACCGGCAGCGCTGGAATGAGATTATTGCTGCACTATAACACGAACTTGCGTTAATAGCATAATGGCCATTATAGCCGTAATAGCTATAATGGCCATTATGGGATGCGGTGCCGATAGACGGCCCGGTGTGAAATTGCAGGAGACTGCGGGCGTCGTGGCGGGCGGCAGGGGCCGGGCCGCTATGGTCAGGGTTCGTTGTCGCAGGTGATGGTGAGGGTGGTAATCTTGCCGGCGGCGATGATGTCGTTCTCGTTGGAGCCGCTCTTGAAGGCTTCGATGAGGGAGTAGGTCTTGTTGCCGTTGATGCGGATGTATTCTACCGTGGATAGGTGGACAATCTTTCCCGAGCCGGAGACATTGGAGAGTTCGTCGGGTACTACGGCTGCCTGCCAGAATGTGCCTGCGGGGGTCACATGCTTCTTGGTCTTGATGTATCCGTAGCTGCCGAAGGGGCGCACGTGGAAGCCTCGCTCGGGGGTGATGCGGACGCCGGCCTGTTTCTTGCTGTCAAATTCGATGGTCTCGACTTTGTCGGCGTAGGGACCGGTGACGTAAACGCGCAGGATGCCCAGTCCGTTGTGGAAGTCGAAGTCTACCTGTCCCTGGTTTTTTGCGACTGTCGCGGTGTCCGAGATGAGCAGGTATTTCAGACCTTCGCTTTGGTCTGTGATGTCGAAGGTGTTGGGCGTGAATGCGATGTATTTGTTGGCATCGAGGTTGCGGTAGGCCATGATGGGCTTGTTGATCTGGACTTTCTTTTGGCCGTCGGGGTCTGTCACCAGGGTGATTTCGCCGATGCCGTCCGGCTGTGCCTGCACGCAGTCTGCCGCGTCTTCGCTGAGTTCGCGCACGCAGAATGTTTCTGTGCCGTTCCATTCGAGCAGGGTTGCCGACAGGTCGTCGTTTTCGGTCATCCTCGATGCCGGCTTGCCGTTCCACGGGGTCTCGGTGTAGTCCGCGAGGGTTATGTTGCCGACCTCTAAGGCGTATCGGGGGCGTTCTTCGGCGGCAGGCTCGTCTGAGGAGCAGGATGCCGCCATGGTGCATGCCATCACTGCCGCCAGTGGTATTGCTATGCGTCGTGTGGTCTTTTTCATCTGCTTGGTGTTGTGCTTGTTGTCACTGCTTTGTGTGTGGGCCGGGCCGTGGCGTCAGATTGTGA
>X341_Western_Lowland_Gorilla__coassemble_476_pt1 | contig 10704 bp, 12 predicted proteins | sample X341_Western_Lowland_Gorilla__metabat2_low_PE_002 | metagenome-assembled genome bin X341_Western_Lowland_Gorilla | reverse complement strand
TGGACTCCGTCGTGATGGGCTACCTGACAGACAGGCTTATAGAAACGAGTGTGACACGGTGTTCTGTATGCCGGCGCCCAGTTCGGAGGCGTTGGGGAATTTGTGCCGGTATGCGATTTCGGTGATGAGCGAGCGGCGCGTGTTGTCAATCTCGACTTCGTAAGTCTGGGGGTTGGCCGGGTCGATGTCGTATGTGTTGGTGCGGTGGTAGTCCTCGTATCGTAGCGTTCCCACGGCCTGTATCTCAAGGCTGTTGGCATCGTTGAACTTCCTCTTGAAGAACAAGTCGAGTGACGGGGACTTGCTATGGTCGTTGGACTTGCTGGTACTCTCGTAGTCGCCGGCATACGAGTCCTTGGTCGAGGTGACATAGCGCCTGCTGCTCGGGTCGATGGCGCCGTAAAGCTTTGCCGAGAACAAGGTCTTGCTGTCCGGGCGGAAGGTGTATCCGAATTGCAGGTGGTTGAGCACGTAGTTGAACGGGTTGCGGTCGTGTGTCTCGAGGTCTACGCGGAAGTCGTCGCCTATATACGATGTCTTTGCGTCGTCATATACGCGCTGGTAGTTGCGCCATGAGTTGTAGAAGTAAAGGTTGAACTGCGACGGCCCTTGGTGGTATGTCGCGTTGACTTGGTCGTCCACGAATGCGGTGGCGGTGGCCGAGCGCGCCCACAGCTCGATGCTTCCGCCGTCGTTGCGCCGTTTGAGCGTTATTTGCAACAGGCCCTTGTAGCCCTTGTCCGCGTAGCGGGCCGGTGTCACACGCGAGTATTCTATGCGGTCGATGTCCTTGGCCTGTATGGTGTTGACGTCGCTCATGCTTGAAGGTATGCCGTCGATGAGGATCATAGGCGAGCCGCCGTCCACGCTCAGCGACCTGTTTATGGGATCGGCTATAAGGCCGGGCAGCGGCAGTTTTTGGAACAGCTCGACGGTGGACGCCGAGGCGCCCACTTCGTGGGATGACGGATAGACGATGGTACGTCCGTTGCGCGTCGTGGCAGTCGCGGCTGTGACGGTTACGGCATCGAGCGTGCTCACGTCGGGCAGGTATATCTTCAGCCCCTTGATGTCGTGGCCGCCGGTGGGAATGACTATGGCGGCACCGCTGTATCCCGGGGCGGAGACGTCAGCGTGGCGGCGTCCTTGCCTGAAATGGTTATTGCGAAGGAGCCGTCGGCGCCGCTTGCGGTTTTTACGGCGGCATCGGAGGATGTGGTTTTCAGCTCGCATACGGCGCCGATGATGGCCGTCGAGTCGTTCTCGGAGAGTATTGTGCCGCTGATTTGGCGGGCGTGTGCGGCTGCCGGGATTAGGAGCATCCCGAGCAGTAGGCTGGCTGTTTTGCGTATTGTCATGTGTGCTGTCGAATGTCGGTGTGGTTTGCCACGAGTTTATGTTTCTGCCTTAAAGACGTGCAAAATTACTAAACGTGACAAAAAAAATGTTAAAGCGTCAGGTTTTAACATTTCAGGATTTTTGGTACTCGGAGGGTGACAGCCCGGTGAGGTGCTTGAAGTACTTGCCAAAGGCCGACTGGTTGGGGAAGTTGAGCGCGTAAGACACCTGCTGGATGTTTTTGCCTGAGAATTTGAGCAGGTTCTTTGCTTCGAGGACTACGAACTCGTTGATCCAGTCCACGGCCGAGCGCCCGGTAGTCTCCTTGATAATCATTGACAGGTATTTGGGCGAGATATACAGCCGTGTGGCATAATAGGTGACATCGCGGTGCCGCATATAGTCGTTGTGTACCAGGTGCATGAAGTCCCTGACGTATGCCAGGCGGCGGTTGACGGGCTGCTCAATCTGTGTCTCGATGCGGTTGAGGCGCGAGAAATTGAATTCGAGCAACTGGTAGACGCACGAGGACACGAGCGAGCGGGCCGTGTTTCGCGAATACACGCTGTCGGCGTTGTTTGCCGCGATAAGGCCGAATAGTTCGAGGAAACGTGTGAACAGCGTTGTTTCGGCCAGGGTGAGTGTCGTCACCGGGGTGTGCTGCTGGAACAGCGACCTGATATTGATGGCGTTGAGGTCGATGTTGACATCCGACAGGAAGTCTGAGGACAGGAACAGCACGTAGGCGTCTATAGCCGAGTAGTCGAGGTCGAAAATGCGGAACAGCATCTTTGGGTTGATGACCACCAGGGTGTTGTCCTGGGCGCGGTATTCCTGGAAGTTGATTTCGAGGCGCAGGTTGCCGTGGTGGCACATGACAAAGACCATGCCGTCGAGGCGCAGCGGGCGCTCGAGTGTCGCGATAGGCTGCATCCCCGGTTCGAGGCGCCAGCACAGGTATTTGTCGGTCATGCGCGAGAAATGCGGCGTGTAAGCCTCGACACGCGCAATGTCCTCTATGCGGAGTATCTGTTCGGTCTCCATGTCGGCTTAGTATTTCATGATGACGAACCCGGCGTCAAAATTGCCCCACATCACGGGATGCTGCTTGTTCCGGGAGTCGCGGCGCACGGCCCCGCTGACATAGCGGAAGAGCTCGCGTGCGGTGATGTTGTGGTCTTCGTCGGCATCGGCCAGGCCGCGCATACCGCGCAGCAGGTGGTAGGTGAACAGCGACTGCGACATGCCTTCGACTTCGAGCGAGTACTCGTTGGTGCGCGAGGACATAAACAGGATGGTGTTGGGGTCGCCGATGTTATGGCGGACTTTCTTGCCCGAGGACGTGGTGTTGCGCGAGGATCCCGAATGGCATGAGTCGATGATGATGACCTTGCGCGTTGCAGGCGAGCGTTTCATCAGCCGCGCCAGCACCTTGTAGGACAGGATAGACTGCTCGGAGTCATCTTCGGTGTCGTATGCGACAACTCCGCCGCCCACTCCGTGGCCTGAGAAAAAGAATATCAGCGAGTCGTCGGCCTTGGCCTTGGCAAAATGTTGCCCGATGACGTTGATGAGGTTGGCCCGTGTGGCGTTGGCGCCGGTGACGAGGGCCACATGGAGGTCGGGATACGAGCGGCACATTTGGGCAAAGGCGCGTGCATCGTCTTCGGAGACATTCAGCGAGGTGGCATATTCGTATTCGTTGATGCCGACGGCAACAATGTATGTGGATGCTCGCGAGGCCAGCACGCACAGCAGTGTCATCGACAACAGGCACAGGCGCTTGGCGGCAATGGCTATCTTGGATTTCATGTTATGGAATTGTGGGAATGATGGGAGCTATGGGAGCTATGGGAACTATGGGGTGACGGCTATTCTTTGAATTTGGCCTTGCAGAACGGGCATTGCCCTTGTTTGACAAGGACTTCGTAGGGCTTGGCGGCACCCATGAAGTTGTGGCAGCACGGGCAGCTGTAATCGACTTGGAAGCGGCGGTTGATGTCAAACTGCTGCTCGGCCAGCCGGTCGCCCATGGGAATCATGCGCAGGGTCAGGGTGGAACCCAGTGCCATGAGGCCGCCCATACATACGCCCTTGACGGCCATGTCGGAGGTGAACATACCTACAAGGCCCATTACCAGCGGCATACCTATCGCCATGGGCAGCATACGGTATACCGAGGCGTGGTTGCGCCGCCGCGCTATTTCCAGGGTGTCGTGGCGGTATTGCTCGTAGACCTTCTCGAGGTGCTTGATAGACACGCTGCCGTCTGCCGCTGGGGTCGGCGTGGGTGCGGGTTGTGCGGCAGGTTTTGCTGCGGGCTTTGGCCTTGCCGACTGCGTGGAGAGTTGCAGCAATGCCCCGATGGTGGTTTGGAGAGACCCGAGCATAATCGGCGTGTCTGCATCCACGATGGCAGTGACTATCGGCAGTCCGTTGACATATGTGCCGTTGGTACTGCCGAGGTCTTCGATAGACCACCGTCCGTCTGCCGTGGGTGTGGCCGAGAGATGGCGCTTGCTCACAGACAGGTCGTCGATGATGGACGGCTGGGAGCCCTGGCGCCCTATGATGATGCTTTGTTCTTGCATAAGGATGTGAATGACTGGTTGGTGTGATGATGTTGGCGCGGTGGTTACTGCTCCTGCCCGGCGTCGGGCGCTATGCCCCCGGCATCAGGCGTCGCACGGCGCACCGGCGTGGTGTATAGCGCTTTGAGCTTGCGCAAGGCATCCTTGCTTACAGACAGTGTCGCGGTGTACGGGGACGTGAGGTCGCTCAGTACGAGGCGTTGGCGCAGGACGTTGATTTGGAACAGGTATGCGCTGTTGATGATATACCGCTTGCCGATGCGCACAAAGATGTTGTTTTTCTCTATAAGCACCCCGGCAATAAGGCTTTCGAGGTGTACAAGGGATGTCAGCAGCGTGGCAGTCACGCCGTTGGCAAAGACCACCTTTGTGTAATTGGCGTCGGCCTCGAAATACATCACGCGTTCCAGCCGTATGCGTGTCAGCTCGTCGCGTGTCGAAAAGAGCAGGATGTTATCCATGTTGGTTATAATGTGTTGGCAACATTTTATGCGCAAATGTACAAACAATTTTCCTTTTTAGGCACAAATTGGCTGGTTTTTCTAAGATTTAGCGTAAATATCCACATCATACGGGCGCCAACCTGCTTTTGCAAATTGGCGCCCGTCTGATGTTGCGGCTGTGTATGGCCGTGTGTCCGGCCTTAGTATGGTCAGATGCGGCGGAGTTCGAGCGGGATGTTGTAGCGGCGGTCAACGACGAGCATGAGCAGCGGGTGTGTAGTGTAGGAGCGGCGCTCTCCATGGCTGACCTTGTATGTCAGCACGAGTTTTGTGCCGGGAACGATTTTGCCGGAGGCGTTTGCCGGGACGTCTTTGGCGCCGCCGTCCGCCGAGTCGGCTGGTACAAATGTGAGGCTTACCGGGGTGATTTCGGTCTTGATGTCAGTGTCAGGCTCGTCGATGGCAATCACGTATTCCTTGTCGAAGTCTATGGGGGTGGGGCGTCCGTCAGCACCCATGACTGTGGCCATTCCGAAGAGGCTGTCGAACTGCTCCTGCGAGGTAATCTTGTTGGCTGGCAGGCGGTCGATGTCGTTGCGCACGAAGTAACGGTTGGCGACGACGTATGGGATTTCTTCGGCAGATGCCGTTGTAGTGGCGGCTTGTGCGGTAGCCGTTGCCGTGGTGTCTTGTGCTTTGCACCCTGCCAGGATGATGGCCGAGGCAAGGACGCATATCAGTTTGATTTTCATAATGTGGATGGATGTGTGCTGTCAGTAAATATATATTGTTTGGCTGTGCCTGTTTGCTGTCTTAGCGCCGTCCGAAAGTCAGGCGGAGGCCGATGTTGAGGTTGAAGTTCAAGGGCTTCTCGCTATATATGGTCTCGATTTTCGAGCCGTTGTCGAAGTAATAGCTGACACCCGGCTCTGCGTATATGCCCAGCATCGGGGTGGCGTTGTATTGCAGTCCGGCAGTGGCGTTTGCCGACCATTGCAGCGGCTTTATGCTGATGCTTTCGGAGCCATCGTCGTGCGTGACGCCGCCGATGACGTATGCTTTTTCCAATTTGCCGGACACGCATTTCTCGGCCATGGCCCCGGCGCCGACGTATACGTCAAAGTTCCTCCATGACAGGGCGCGGAAGCGCACGGCGACCGGGATGCCGATGTAATGGAGGCTTTGGTCTCCGGCAAAATAGTATGTGTCGCTGCCTCCGCGTATGTCGGCAGAGAGGTATGAGTAGGACAGCCCTGTTTCGACGGACACCCTGTCGTTGATGCGGTAGGCGACGGATGCGCCGGCGTGTACCGGCAGGCGGTGCCGGATGTTTCGTTCGGAGACCCGTCCCTGGTTGGAAACCATCAGGCCCTGGTGTGGGTCGCCTTTCCACTCGGCGGCACCGGGGGCGGCGGCCATAAGGCCGAAGGAGCTGTATCGCTCGGACATGGTGCCGCCTGTAGCTGCCGATGTGTAGATGCTCATGGCAAAGTTGCCGGTGTGCGTGTCGGAGGTGTTGCCCTGCGTCTTGCCCTGTCTGCCGTCGCGGCGTGTGTCCGCCTTTTGAAAACTGGCTGCCGGGAGCGTGTGCATATCTTCGACCCCGACGGTGTCTTTCGCGCCATTGTCGGTGACAGGGGACGGCGCCACGGTTTGTTCCTGCTTCTGGGCCATGGCGGACGATGCCTCTGTCTCTGTCTCTGCGTGATGGGCGAGCCGTGCATAAGGCTCTTGCCGCAATGCTCCTGCCGTGATGACGGACGGCGAGGAGGGAGCATCTTGCCTGTCGGGAAGGCTGTGCGCGTTGTTGGCAGATGCTATGGCTGCAGATGTCCCGGATGCAGCCGCCGCTGTCTCCGGTGCGGATGCCTGTAGGCCGTCGTCGCCGGGCTGTCGCAGCATGTGGTATCCGGCGGTGGCGATTACGGCCGTGACGGAAGCCGCGGCCATGAGTCGCCCTGTCCATAGCCACACGCTGTGGCGGCGGCGCCGCGACACGGCGGTATCGACGCGTGTCCATAAGCCGTCGGGGACGTCGGTCTCGTATTCCGACATCTTGTCGTGGATATTTTTCAGCCAATCATCTTTCATACGGCGTTGGTCATTTGTACGGCGTTGTTATTTGTTTCTTTGATATTCTCTGATTTTGGAGGCGAGTAGGGCTTTGGCACGGTGCAGCTGTGACGCCGAGGTGCTTTCGCCTATATCCAGTAGCGTGGAAATCTCCTTGTGCGAGCGGCCCTCGATGACGTACAGGTTGAATACCGTGCGGTAGCCTTCGGGCAGTTCGCGGATCATGCGGTATATTTCGCTGGCCGGGACGTCCTCGGTGTCGGTGTCGTCTTCCGGGATGTCCTCCTCCTGCCCGGTGATGGGGACAAACAGGGACTTGTTGTCGCGCAGGTGCTTGAGCGCCTGGTTGACTACAATCCGTGCCATCCATCCTTTCAGCGACCCGGGGCCCCGGTATTCGAAGGCAGCCGCTGCATCGTATATGCGCACAAAGGCTTCCTGCAACACGTCCTTCAAGTCGTTGTCGTCCACGATATAGCGGGCGCATACGCCTGTGAGGTAACGGGCATAGGTGTCATACACCATACGCATGGCCTTGTGGTCGCGTAGGCGCAGGCGCTGGGCCAGCTGTCGTTCGGGGTCTTTGTCGCTGTCGCGGAATGGCATTGCCTGTGTTTGTGTCCGCTTTTTTGCGGCAATGGGCGGGCCGCGTTTTCCTGCGGCCCGCCCTGCCGTCTTTTTCGGAACGAGCTACTGAATATTACTCTACATATAAACTATAAGCCATCCCGGATGGCGTCGCTTCGGGCGATGTAGTGCGCTTTTTCAGGTCGAAAGTCGCGGACTTTTCGCCGGAGAACGACATCCATTTCAGGGTAAATTTCTTTGTTCCGTCCTCGCCGAAGTCCAGGTCGTTGAGGTTGAAGGCGATGAGCGCGTCGCCGTAGGAGCCGTCCACGTCCTCGTGCGCGTTGTGCCTCAGCTCGAGCACGCCGGGGTCTTCGGCATCGGTGCCTGTTATGAGGTTGAGCGAGTGCTTGATGCCGCGGTCGCCCCAGATGGTGCGGAAGCGTAGTGTCAGGTAGCCGTCTTCGGCCACTGTCACCCAGTCGTTGACAATCTCGACGGGGTCTTTGCCGAACTTGGCGTCATCGGCGGCGGTGCTGCCGAGGGTCTGCTCGGGCCGCTTGGTGCGGATGCTGTCAAGCCATACGACCTGGACGCGGCGCTCGGTGGCCCTGCTGCCGGCCTCGATATAGTTGACGAGAGCGCGTACCTCTTTCTCGCCGTAGGGCGACTTGTCCATGTTGGTCGGAATGAGCACAGTGGCGTCGTCGAGGTTCATCACGAAGCCTCCGTCGGGCTGTGGCACGACTGTCACCAGCGCTGTCGGGCGGTTGCGCAGGTCTTCGTCATCGTCGTTCATACACGAATATAGTCCCATGGGGAGTGCCATCGCAACAAGGTAAGTCCAAATCTTGTTAGTCTTCATATCTGTATCGGTTGTTCTTCTGATTGTTTCTTGGTGTTTCTGTCCCCTAAATCCCGGTAGGCGCAAATCCTTGCACCGCGTGTGCCGGAAAAAATGTAATTTTGCGTCCGTAAACAATGCGCAAAGTTATGAAAAAGTCTCGAAGTATCTCCGGCCTTTATGCATATGTGTTTGTACTAATGCTGCTTATGCTGCGCCCGTGCGTGGTGTCGGCCCAGGATGAAACCGCCCCGTACCATTGGCGCGGCTATATGCAGGCCGGCCTCAATTCGGACGGGTGGGAGGGCCATTTCGGCCTCGTGTGGATGTCCACGCCGTATACCGGCGTGGCCGCGTCCATAGGCTTTGCCGGCGAGGTCAGGCCGTTCTATACCTGGGACACGGACTATGATTACTACGATGATTATGGCGACTATTGCACGCGTTTTGTTTTCAAGCCCTCGGTGATACTGCGCACGCCCACGTTGTTCCGCATACAGAGTATCGGCGGCGAGTTCCGGCTCTTTGCCATGCCGGGCGTGACACTGGCGCCTCCGGCTGCCGGCAGCCACCATTCGGCGTGGGCGTACTGGCGTGCCGAGGGCGGCATCCTGATGAATTTTGACCGTTATGGGTTTTCGCTGACGTACAGCTATTCCAATTTCAACCTCTTCGACGGCAACCCCAAGGGCTTTACAGATTACGACCCCGGCCACCGCACCCATTCGGTGTGCCTCAATTTCAGCATAGCTTTCTGACTCCTTTGCCGTCTTTTGTGCTTCTGCCTGCAAGGACTTGGATGCGAGGCTGTAATGGGCGTTTCTAATGGGCGTTAGTCTTTGAGGCAGCCAATGGGTATGACGTATATCCCGTCCTTGCGCTGGTATGCGTATTGGCCGACACCGATAATTACGGCCATAAACGATGGCTTCTGCATCTTGTCTGTGTCAATCTTGTCGGCGAGTTTTTTCAGGCTGCAAGCACCTTCCTCGATACGCTCTTGTCCACCTAATTTTATTTCGAGCAATGCGTATCTGCCGTTGCGGAGATATATCACTGAGTCGCATTCGAGGCCGCTGCTGTCCCGGTAATGGTATAGCTTGCCGTCCAAAGCCTCCGTGTAGACACGGATGTCACGCACCACGAGGTCTTCGAAAAACAGCCCAAAAGACTGTAGGTCATTTGTCAGGTCTTTAGGCCCAAGTCCAAGCGCCGCCGTCCCGATGCTTGGGTCTACAAAGTGCCGGGTGTCGCCTGTGCGTATTGCCGCCTTGCTCCTGATGCTTGGATTCCAAGCTTCGAGGTCTTCGATGACATATAGCTTTTTAAGGGCTTTGACGTAGTCCATGATGGTGCTTTCGTCCAGTGTCGCGGTGTCATTTGCAAGCATGTCCTTCCGTATGGTGGATATTGGCACTTGCTGCGAAATGTTGCGGGCGTATGAGCGGAGTAACAGCCTTGCACGCTTGGTGTTGCGCCTTACGTCGTCTACGCGTCTAATGTCATAATTTATGACGGAGTCGTAGTAGTCGAAGGCTTGGTCGAGAGAAACATCCGAGGGGATAATCGTTGCCCATGGCCAGCCACCACGGCAGGTGAGATATGCGATGTCGTCTATTCCGAGGCTGTTTTGCTTGATGTCTAAACCGCCTCCCTCGAATAGGCTTTTCAGGCTTATCGAGCCGTCGGACTCTCCTGATTCGTAGAGGCTCATGGGGCGCATTTTGAGGTGCGCAAAGCGGCCTGTGCCGCTGTGGACTGTCTCGTGCGCTTCGGGCAATACTGACGAGCCTGTCAGGATGAATTGGGACGGTTCGTTGCGCCTGTCTACCTCGTTGCGGATGCAGTCCCATATCGGAGGCAGGGCCTGCCACTCGTCTATAAGCCTTGGCGTTTTGCCTTCGAGCAACTTGCCGGGGCTCAGCTCTATCATTTGTGCACTTTGCGACAGCTCGGCCGAATTGCCCAAGTCAAGGACGCTTTGTGCCAGCTGTTTGGCTGTTGTCGTTTTGCCACACCATTTGGGTCCCTCAATGAGGACGGCGCCCTTTCCTCGAAGTTTGCGCTCCAAAATATTGTCTGCTATACGCGGCTTATACATCGTCATATCTCGTTTGTTTGTGGGTGCAAAGTTATGATTTTTATGTTGTAAACCAAAATTTTCCGAGAATTTTCGGTTAAATGTCGCCGATTTATTCGGTAAATTGTGAGCGGATTATTCGGTAAAATGTGAGCGCTTTGTTCGGCGAAATGTAGAAATGATGCCGCTGGTCGCAAAAACAGGGGAGGGCGTCTGTCGGCGTCCTCCCCGTTGTATGTGCGCGGAATGTCGTGGATGTCAAAGAGCAAGGAATAGTGCGGAGGCGATTGCGGTGCAGCCTATGGCGGTTCCGACTGCCGTGGGCGAAGCTGCGGTGTGCATCGCGGTGTGGGGGGTGGCGTGTGTTGCGGCGCCGATGGCAGGTTGCGCGGTAGTGGTTATGGCGGTGTCTGCCGGAATGGAGTCGTTACCGGTCACTGTTTCCATTATTCCTCGATGGTACTCGATGCAATGTGAGGATGTTACTGCATCGAGGTAGTTGAACATCAGGATCGAGGCTGCAATCAGGACAAACTCGACGACGCATAGTGTGATGATGGTCGAGCGCGAAGGGCCTTTGACCTTGAAGAGGGCCACGCAGGCGCCCCATACCACCAGCAAGCAGGGTATGATGACGGCGAGGAGTACCGAGAGCAGGGCCAGCCCGACGATGTATTCGTTACCCACGGCTTTTTCGCCGAAGTTGAAATCAAAGTGCGACAAGACCCATTCGGGCGAGGTGAATATGCCCATGACTATCAGGAATAG
>X341_Western_Lowland_Gorilla__coassemble_475_pt1 | contig 10740 bp, 8 predicted proteins | sample X341_Western_Lowland_Gorilla__metabat2_low_PE_002 | metagenome-assembled genome bin X341_Western_Lowland_Gorilla | reverse complement strand
TCTATGCGCTGGGCGTGATGGCCCTGCCGGTCACCGAGGCGGCCCGCGAGGACGGCGCCGCGATGCCCGTCTTCGGCCAAGCCTCCGGAGAATGCCTCCGCCCCGAAGGCGTCCTCGTCGTCGGCGACTCGCTGTCCAAGGACATATACCCCGCCCGCTCGATAGGATGCCGCACCGCATGGGTCAAGGGCCGCGGATGGACAGAGGCCGAAGATTCGGCCTCCGACCCCTCGCTCATCCCCTCGCTCAAAGCGCTGGTGCCATAAGCCGGAATGACGCAATGGCGAATCACCGTAGGGGACTACCATTAGACACGCACATAAGGCGAAGAGCCGCGACAGCCATAGGCCGCCGCGGCTCTTCGCCTTATAACATATAAGAACAGGGCTTATTCTTCGCCCTCGTCGTCAAGTTCGCGCATATTGTGGAAGACGTTCTGCACGTCTTCGTCCTCCTCGATTTTCTCGAGCAGCTTCTCAATCTTCTCGCGCTGTTCGGGCGTAACGTCCTTCAGGTCGTTGGGGATACGTTCAAACTCGGTGGAGATGATTTCGTAACCGTTATCCTCGAGGTACTTCTGCACGTTGGAAGACTCCTCGAAAGCGGCATAAAGGATGATGTGTCCCTCGTCGTCGTGTTCCAGCTCGTCAACGCCGTAGTCGATAAGCTCCAATTCGAGGTCTTCGAGCGACACTCCGTCCTTGGGGACGATTTTGAAAACCGCCTTGTGGTCAAACAGGAAGGCCAGCGAGCCTTGCGTGCCGAGGCTACCGCCGTGCTTGGTGAAGTATGAGCGCACGTTGGCAACGGTGCGAGTGTTGTTGTCCGTGGCAGCCTCTACGAATATCGCGATGCCGTAAGGGCCGTAGCCTTCGTAAGATATTTCCTTGTAGTCGCCGGCATCCTTGTCCGTGGCCTTCTTGATGGCGCGTTCGACGGTGTCCTTGGGCATGTTGGCCGCCTTGGCATTCTGCATCAACTGGCGCAGGCGCGGGTTGGTGTCAGGGTCAGGGCCGCCGGCCTTGGCGGCTATGGTGATTTCCTTTCCTATTCGGGTAAAAGTGCGGGACATGTTGCCCCAGCGTTTCAGTTTGCGGGCTTTGCGGTATTCAAAGGCTCTTCCCATGGGTGTGCTGTTTTAGTTATATCGTTGTTGTTATGTTGATTGTCTCGGGGTATGGCGCTTATCGCAACTCGGCGCCGAGGCAGCTGCGCAGGTTGGCGATAATGCGGTTCATCACATTGTCTATATACTTGTCTTGCAGCGTCTTTTCATCATCGCGCAGGGTGATGGTGACGGCATACGACTTCTTGCCTTCGGGCAGCTTGTCGCCCTCGTACACGTCGAAGAGTGCGACGTCGCGCAGGATTTTCTTCTCGCTTTCGCGCACCACCTTCTCCACATCGGCCATGGTGACCGAGGTGTCGATGAGCAGGGCGAGGTCGCGCTTGACGGCCTGTGTCTTGGGCAGGTCGTAGAATGTCACGCCGAGGCCCTGCGCCGCATGCGTCAGGGCGTCCCAGTCCAGCTCGGCAAAGAACACGGGCACTTTGAGGCCGCACTTGGCCGAAGCGGCGCGGCTGACGATGCCGAGCGAGCCAAGGGCCTTGCCCTTGCGCGTGGCCACCGTCATCGCTGCCGACAACAGGGGCGTGGCGGCAGCCGGTGCATACACGATGTCGCGGGCCACGTCGAAGCCGAGGCGGCGCAGGATGTTGTCCAAGTGTGCGCGAAGGTCATAGAAAGACGCCTCGAGCGCCGGGGCCTGCCACGATGCGGCGCGGCTGTCGCCGGTGAGCCACAAGGCGAGCCGCGACCCCTCGCTGAACGGGCGCAGCGGAGCCTCGGCGGTGCTTTCGCGGCTTCCGTCAAAGAAGTAGACGTTGCCAAACTCGTACAAGGCCAGGTCCTTGGACTTGCGGTTGACATTGTGCGCGATGCTTTCGAGGCCGCCGTACAGCAGCGTGCGGCGCATCACGGCCAAGTCCTGGCTCAGCGGGTTGAGAAGCCGCACACAGCGCTCCGGCTCGTCGTCCTGGTAGTAGGACACCGCCGTGAGCGAGTTGTTGAGGATTTCGCGGAAACCGGCGCCGCTCAGCTGGTTGGCAACCAAACGCTGCAAGTCGGCAGCGGCATCGGTCTAGCTCTTATATGACAGGGACGAGCGTACCTGCAAGGGCATCTCGATTTTGTTGTATCCGTAAATTCGCAGGATGTCCTCGACCACGTCGCAGGGGCGCGTGACATCCACGCGGTAGGTGGGCACGGCAAGGAGGCGCGAGGAGGGTTCGGAGGCGTCGCCGTTGCGCTCGAGCGTCTCGACTTCGAGGGCGTCGAGGATGGCATCGACGGCGGCGGAAGGCACCTTCTGTCCGACAAGGGTATCCATATATGCCGTTTCGAGCAGCACGCGGGGGCGGTGTACCTTCTCGGGATACACATCCTGTATCTCGCCGACGATGGTGCCCCCGGCAAGGGCCTTGACCATAAGCGCGGCCACCTTGAGGATGTATATGCAGCCGTTGGCATCAAGGCCGCGCTCGTAGCGGAACGACGCGTCGGTACTCAGGCCGTGGCGGCGTGCCGTGCGGCGGACGCTGGTGGCATTGAAGCAGGCGCTCTCGAGGAACACGGAGGTAGTCTGCTCGGTGACGCCGCTGTCGAGGCCGCCGAAAACGCCGGCGATGCACATCGGGCGCAGGTTGCCGTCGCAGATCATCAGGTCGGCAGCGTCAAGCGTGCGCTCCACGCCGTCCAAGGTCGTGAACTTGGCGCCCGGCTCGCAGGTGCGCACCACTATGGCGTCGCCGCCGATATGGCTGCGGTCGAAGCAGTGCAGCGGCTGGCCGAGGCCGTGGAGTATATAATTGGTGATGTCCACGACATTGTTGATGGGATGCAGGCCGATAAGACGCAGGCGCTTTTGCAGCCACTCGGGGCTGGGCGCCACCTTGACGCCCTCTATCGTGACGCCGCAGTAGCGCGGACAGGCCTGCGGCGCGTCCACGCGGACGCTGACGCACTTGCCCGAAGGGTCGTCTATGGCAAAGGCGTCCACCTGGGGGCGGCGTGCCCGCACGGGGGCATAGCCCTCGGCCTGGGCGGTGAGGTATGCCGCGAGGTCGCGTGCCACGCCGTAATGCGAGGCAGCGTCTATGCGGTTGGGGGTGATGTCCACCTCGACGACGTCCTCGCCCTGCACGCCGTAGTACTCGGCGGCAGGCGTGCCGGGCGCCGGGAGGTTCTCCCCGGTGAGGACTATGATCCCGTCATGGGACGTCCCCACGCCTATCTCGTCCTCGGCGCAAATCATTCCCATGGACTCGACGCCGCGGATCTTTGACTTCTTGATGGCAAATTCCTTGTCGCCGTCATACAGAACCGTGCCCACGGTGGCAACGACGACCGTCTGCCCGGCGGCAACGTTGGGCGCGCCGCAGACAATCTGCTCGGGAGCCTCGCCCCCGAGGTCTACAGTGGTGATGTGCAGGTGGTCGCTATTGGGATGCTCCACGCAGGTGAGCACCTTGCCTATAACGATGCCGCGAAGGCCGCCACGGATGGTCTCTACCGTATGTATGCCTTCACATTCGAGGCCGATGGAAGTCAGCGCGGCGGCAAGCTGTTCGGCTGTAAGGTCGAAATCGACGTAATCTTTCAGCCAGGAGTAGGATATATTCATGGAAGTAATTGGTTTGCGTTCTTATGACTTGCAAAGTTACAAACTTTTTTTCAATTAACGGCCCGGCCATGCGGCCTCCGGGCAGCATCGGCGGCAAAAACGCTGTCCGGCAAGCCCGTGCGCGGCCACACGGCCGGCGCGGCCGACAACGATTTGGCACTCCGGGGATTTTTGCGTAACTTTGCCGTTGAATATTGCCATACGGCAACGCCGCCGCGCCCCGGCTTTCGCACAACCGATGCCGAAAAGGGCGGAAAGCGCTGGCACACAACGCATGGCACAGGCACGAAACAAAACAAACACACTACATATAATGAACCCCCTCGAACTTAGCGAACAAGAAACGATACGCCGCAATTCGCTGGCAGCGCTCCGGCAGATGGGCATCGAGCCTTATCCGGCAGCGCTCTACCCCGTAGACGCCAATTCGGCCGACATCCGCGCCAACTTCAGCGACGAGGCCGAAGAACTGCGCGACGTATGCGTCGCCGGACGCATCATGAGCCGCCGCATCATGGGCAAGGCTTCATTTGTCGAACTGCAAGACAGCGCGGGCCGCATCCAGGTCTACGTGGCCCGTGACGAGATCTGCCCCGGCGAAGACAAAGACCTGTACAACGTGGTCTTCAAGAAACTCCTCGACATAGGCGACATCGTAGGGTTCAAGGGCTTCGTATTCCGCACACAAACAGGCGAAATCTCCGTGCACGCCAAGGAGATGACCCTGCTGAGCAAGTCCCTGAGGCCGCTGCCGGTGGTCAAGGTCAAGGACGGCAAGACCTACGACAGCTTCGACGACCCGGAGCTGCGCTACCGCCGCCGCTATGTAGACCTCGTCGTCAACGACGGCGTCAAGGACATATTCATCAAACGCACCGGCGTGTACAACTCGATGCGCAGCTACTTCAACGAGCACGGATACATGGAGGTCGAGACCCCGATACTGCAAAGCATCCCCGGAGGAGCGGCCGCACGCCCCTTCGTGACGCACCACAACGCCCTGGACATCCCCCTGTACCTGCGCATTGCCGACGAGCTATACCTCAAGCGCCTCATCGTCGGCGGGTTTGACGGCGTATACGAGTTCTCCAAGAACTTCCGCAACGAAGGCATGGACCGCACCCACAACCCCGAGTTCACATGCATGGAGATATACGTCGCATACAAGGACTACAACTGGATGATGACCTTCACCGAGCAGATGCTCGAGCGCATCTGCCGCGACGTCAACGGCACCGACGAAGTGCGCGTGGGCGACAACACCATATCCTTCAAGGCGCCGTTCCCGCGCGTGACCATGACCCAGGCCATCAAAGACCACACCGGGGTGGACATCACCGGGATGGACGAAGACGCCCTGCGCAAAGTCTGCAAAGACCTCGGCATCGAAGTGGACGCCTCCATGGGCAAAGGCAAGCTCATCGACGAAATCTTCGGCGAGAAATGCGAAGGATGCTACATCCAGCCCACCTTCATCACCGACTACCCCATAGAGATGTCGCCCCTGACAAAGCGCCACAGGGACAACCCCGAGCTGACCGAGCGCTTCGAGTTGATGGTCAACGGCAAGGAACTGGCCAACGCATACTCGGAGCTGAACGACCCCATCGACCAGTACGAGCGCTTCGTCGAACAGATGCGCCTCAGCGAAAAAGGAGACGACGAGGCCATGATCATCGACAAGGACTTCATACGCGCCCTCGAATACGGAATGCCGCCGACATCCGGCATGGGCATCGGCATGGACCGCCTCGTGATGCTTATGACCGGGCAGACCACCATACAGGAAGTGCTGTTCTTCCCGCAGATGCGTCCCGAGAAGACAGTCAAGCGCGACAGCGCCGAACGCTTCGCCGAGGCACTCGCCACGGAAGACGTCAAGGACTGGGTGCCCCTGCTCAACAAGGCCGGCATCAACACCGTGGCCGACCTCGCCGCCGCCAACCCCGCAAAATTGCAGCAAGACATCTGCGGCCTCAACAAGAAGCACAAGGCCGGCCTCAAACCCGTAAGCGCCGACACCGTCGCCGCATGGGTGGCTGCAGCCGCGCAATAGCCACGGCGGAACTGGCGCCGGGCCCGGGCAAAGCCGCACGACGCGGCCACGGACAGTCCCGGCGTGGCACACGTGACACAGCAAGACAACGAACAACAAACCTAACGACCTCTCTCGATACAACACTATGGTTTTTCCAGGCAATATATGCGTCATGGGCGGCGGAAGCTGGGCGACAGCACTGGCCAAACTGCTGCTCCAAAACTGCGAGACCATACACTGGTACATGCGCCGCGACGACCGTATCGAACAATTCATCAGCGAAGGGCGCAACCCGGCATACCTGAGCGACGTCCCCTTCGACGTCAACCGCATATACTTCTCCAGCGACATCAACGAGATGTGCCGCCGCTGCGACACGCTGCTGCTGGCAATGCCCTCGCCATACTTCAAGGCACACACCGACAAAATTGACACCGACCTCAGCGGCAAGGCCATAATCTCCGCCGTCAAAGGCATCGTGCCGGACGACAACGTCCTGATCACCGAGTACATGGCCGACCACTTCGGCTGCGACCGCAGCCGCATCCTGGTCATATCAGGCCCGTGCCACGCCGAAGAAGTCGCCCTCGACCACCCCTGCTTCCTCACCATAGGATGCTCCGAAGAAGCCAACGCCGCCACCTTCGCCAAATGCCTCGACTCGAAAAAAGTCAAGACAATCACCTCCACCGACATCAACGGCATACAATACGCAGCCGTCCTCAAAAACATCTATGCCATCGCCGCCGGCATCATACACGGCATCAAGATGGGCGACAACCTCCTGGCCATGCTCGCCTCCAATGCCATACGCGAGATGGAACGCTTCCTCGACGCAGCGGCGCCGCACATACGGCGCATCACAGACTCCGTATACCTCGGAGACTTACTCGTCACCGCCTACTCGCGTTTCTCGCGCAACCACAACTTCGGCGCCATGATCGGGCGCGGATACTCCGTGGCCGCCGCCAAGATGGAGATGGAACAGACCGCCGAGGGATACTACGGCACACAGTGCATCCATGACATCAACAAAGGGCTGCACGTCCCGATGCCCATACTGGACGCCGTATACGACATCCTCTACCGCCGCATCAACCCCGCCAAGGCACTCGCCAAGATGAGCCAGGCATTCGTCTGACGGCGGCAGAGGCCGCAACACGGCACGCAAACGACAGAACATCATACTTACACACATATAGGACAAAAACCGAGATACACTATGAAAGAGATACTGATAGACACAGCCAACGCCGGCGTAGGCGCCGATGCCATAACAGCCCTCCAGCCGGAGGTGGCCTCCGCGCTGTCGCACCTGCACAACGGAACAGGCGCCGGCAACGACTTCACCGGATGGGTAGACCTGCCGACACGCACCCCCGAAGCCCTCATAGACGACATCATCGCCACGGCCGACGACCTGCGCCAGCGGTGCGACACCGTCGTGTGCATAGGCATAGGCGGCAGCTACCTCGGCGCCAAGGCCGTCATCCACGCGCTCTCCCCGGCATTCCCGCAGCCGGGCGAGAAAAACACCGAAGTACTCTTTGCCGGGCACAACATCTCCGAAGACTACCTCTACGAACTGCTCCAGTACCTGCGCGACAGGCGCTTCGGCATCATAGTCATATCCAAGAGCGGCACGACCACCGAACCAGCCATAGCGTTCCGCCTGCTGCGCGAACAGCTCGAAAAAGCCGTAGGCCACGACGAGGCCGCACGCCGCACCGTCGCCATCACCGACGCACGCCGCGGCGCACTGCGCCAGCTGGCAACGCAGGAAGGCTACAAGACATTCGTCATCGAGGACAGCGTCGGCGGACGCTTCTCGGTGCTCACCCCCGTGGGCCTGCTCCCCATAGCCGTTGCCGGACACGACATCCGCGCACTCGTCGAAGGCGCGCGCAAGATGCAGAAGAACACCATAAACATCAACGCCACCAACATCGCCGCGACATACGCGGCAACACGCAACGCACTGTACCGCGACGGCAAGAAAATCGAGATACTCGTCAACTACGACCCGCGCCTCCACTACCTGGCCGAATGGTGGAAACAGCTCTACGGCGAAAGCGAGGGCAAGCAGCACCGCGGCATATTCCCCGCAGCCGTGGACAACACCACCGACCTCCACTCCATGGGACAATGGATACAGGACGGCGAACGCACCATCTTCGAGACCGTGGTCTCGGTGGAAAACGTCCAGCGAAGCCTCACGATACCGCACGAAGATGCCGACCTCGACGGCCTCAACTACATCGCCGACATGCACATCGACCAGGTCAACAAAATGGCCGAAGCCGGCACACGCCTGGCACATATCGACGGAGGCGTGCCCAACGTCCGCATATCCATCCCCACGGTCAACGAATACTACATCGGACAGCTGCTGTACTTCTTCGAGAAAGCCTGCGGCATCTCGGGATACATCCTCGGCGTCAACCCCTTCAACCAGCCCGGCGTCGAAGACTACAAGCGCAACATGTTCGCCCTGCTCGACAAGCCCGGATACGAGGAACAGTCCGCAGCCTTACGCAAGCGCCTCGGCTGACACCGCCACACCGCGAGGCACGCCACGCGCCAAGCAAGGACACACACTGAGACAACCCCAATGCAGCACAATTGCAGCGACATAACGCCGTCCATCGGCGTGTTCGACTCGGGCTACGGCGGCCTGAGCGTGCTTCGCGACCTCGTCGAGGCAATGCCGCAGTACCGCTTCACATACCTGGGGGACAACGCCCGCGCACCTTACGGCACACGGTCTTTCGACCTCGTATACCGCTTCACGCTCCAAGCCACACGCTACCTGTGGGAGCACGGATGCCCGTTGGTGATACTCGCCTGCAACACCGCCAGCGCCAAGGCGCTGCGCACGATACAGCAGCGCTACCTCCCCGGCAGCGACGACCCGTCACGGCGCGTCCTCGGGGTGATACGCCCCACAGTCGAGCACCTCGCCGGCATCGACACCAACGGGCACATCGGCATCGTGGCCACCCCCGGCACAATAGCCTCGCACAGCTACGACATCGAGATAGCAAAAGCATACCCGGGGTACAGCCTCAACTCGCACGCCTGCCCCATGTGGGTGCCGCTGGTCGAGAACGGGGAACTTGACAACCCAGGCACAGACTACTTTGTCCGCACAGACATCGAGAAGCTGCTGGCCCAGGACCCACTGACCGACACGCTTATACTCGGTTGCACGCACTATCCGCTGCTTGTCCCGGTGATACGGCGCCACCTGCCCGGCCATATCCGCATCCTCACGCAGGGACGCATAGTCGCCCCCTCGCTCATCGACTACCTGCGCCGCCATCCCGAAATGGACGCACGGCTGCAACCCGGCACGGCACAGGACGCGCGAACAAGCCGCGTGTGCTACCTGACCACCGACCAGCCCGCACGCTTCGACGCCATCGCGTCCACGTTTATGGGCGCGACGGTACGCTCACGGCAACTCGCATTATAGCCAAGCGGCATACTTGCATACAGACATACAGGGGGCGCCATCGGTCAAAAACACGATGGCGCCCGCCGTATTAACTTACGCCGGAGCCGTCAGCCCCGGACATGGTGTCAGAAGTAGCGTGCCACGGAAGCAGCCAGGTCCTGGGGGTCGCTGACGCGGAGGACAAGGTCCCCGTTGCGGTCAAAGATAAAACTTACCGGGCCGCCGTCAGGGTTGACATTGTAGGCCAGCAGGACATTGTAGCCGTCCACGGGCGAGTTCCAGACGGACGTCCACGGCATATTGGCCGCCGAGCGCTTCCAATTCATCTCGTCGGGGTCAAACGAAATCTGGTAGATGCGCAGGCCCGCGCCTTTGTACTTGGTGTATGCCTCGTTGAGCGCCACCGTGTTGGCCGGGGACGCCTTGTGGTCGTAGCGCACAAAGTTGAGTATGGTGACACCGCCGCCACAATAGTCCTTGAAGTCACGCAGCGAGCCGTTGATGTCATAGCGGGCAATCTCCACCGAAGGCTTGGACGACACCTCGGCCTCCATCGTGCGGCCTGCCCCTGAAGGGAGGGCGCGGCGGGCGGCCATATAGCGCTGCTCCAAGTCGGTGCCGCGGGGGTCGCCGGGGCACAGCCGCTTGAAGTTGTTGGCGGCGTTGCCGAGGATGCGGAGGTCGCCACGGTCGGCGAGGTTGAGCAGCGGCCTGCCGCCAATAAACTTGCCGACGATATAGTACGAGGTGATGCACGTCGTGTCCTTGTTGACCATGACCATAAGCTCGGTCTTGAGCGACTTGTCCGCACGGGCAGCCTCGACACCGAGCGAGTCGATATAATGGTTGATAAGGCGGTCTACAGCCGTAAATCCAGCGGCCATGCCGGACCCGCTTACATCAAAGCCGCGGTCAAAAGACGCCGCATTAGCTTTCAGTTCCAGCTTCTGCGTGCCTTGTGCCGGGAAGTAGATGTACTTGTCCTCCATACGCACGCGGTAGATGACGGGCAGCGAGTCTGCCGTCTCGTATGTGTATTCAAAAGTGCCGTCCCCGTCTACGGACACCGAGTCCACGAGGTACCACCCGCCGGTAGTCGAGCCTTCGACATACACGGTCTTCCCGGCCCCGCCTTCCACGGTGCCGTGCAGTGTCCACCCCTTGTCGGAAGAGGTACATGCCGCGACAAGCAGGGCGGCGGCAGCTATGCTGAGGGTCTTTTTCATACCTGCCACCTATTAAAGTTTTTCAAACTCGGCTGCGACAGCCTTGGCTATGGACGCCATCTCTGCGTCCGGGACAACGGGGTGCTCCTTGAAAAAGTTCATGTCGGACTCCGCATTGATGGGTACCAGGTGGATGTGGGCATGGGGCACTTCGAGGCCCATGACGGCCACGCCGATACGCTTGCAGGGTATGGCTCGGCGCATGGCGATGGCCACGCGGCGGGCAAAGAGCTGAAGCCCGGCATACTCGTCCTCCTCCAGGTCGAAGATATAGTCCACCTCCTTCTTGGGGATGACGAGGACATGCCCGGCAGCCACCGGGTTGATGTCTAAGAA
>X341_Western_Lowland_Gorilla__coassemble_474_pt1 | contig 10773 bp, 5 predicted proteins | sample X341_Western_Lowland_Gorilla__metabat2_low_PE_002 | metagenome-assembled genome bin X341_Western_Lowland_Gorilla | reverse complement strand
GTATCTTGTTCATGCCTGTGGGTTTTGTTTCTGCAAATATAAGCCAAATATTGTGCGTGTGTGCATATTTTGACTCGCAAACGCCCCGTTTTAAGTATTTTTAACTCAACTCAGCGTTTCGTCTCGTTCCCTTCATAAAAGTTGACAAAGGCTTTGTTGACATTTGCCACGCCGCCCGGGGTCGGATAGTCGCCCGTAAAGTACCAGCGTCCCTGGCAATGAGGCACGGCATCGGCCAAGCCATCGATGTCTTGGTAGAGTATGTCTACCTCGGCCTGGGTGGCGGCAGACAATGTCCGCGCAATCTCGGCCGATATTTCGGCGTCTGTGAAAGGTGCGTATATGTCTTTGACAACGTTGCGTTGTTCCTGCGCGGGCTTTTGGAGCTGCTCCCGGCAGTCTTGATATGCCTTATCAAGGATATCATGGCGTCCTTTGCGGCGCAACAGGCTTATGGCGGCCCTGAACGCGGCGAATTCGGCAAGACGGCTCATGTCTATGCCGTAGTAGTCTGGATAGCGTACCTGCGGCGAGGAGGACACAACGATTATGCGGCGTGGGTGCAGTCGGTCGAGCATCCTGAGTATGGATTCTTTGAGGGTGGTACCACGGACGATGGAATCATCGATTACGACAACGGTATCTGTATGTGGACGCACTATGCCGTAAGTGACATCATAGACATGCGAGGCAAGATCATTGCGAGACTCGCCCTCGGCTATGAACGTGCGCAGTTTTATGTCTTTGAGCACAAGTTTCTCTATGCGGAGATGGCGTCCCAAAACGCTGTCTATGGTGCCGTCGGTGAGGGTGCCGGCATCGCGGTGTCGGGCCAATGTGGCGGCACGCTGCCTGTCAAGGCGTTCTTCCAGGCCCTCTGCAAGGCCAAGGAACGCGGCCTCGGCCGTGTTTGGTATGAAAGAGAACACCGTATTGTCGTAGTCGTCGCCTATCATGGCACTCAGTGGCGCGGCCAGGTTGCGGCCCAATGCCTTGCGCTCGCGATAGATCTCGGCATCGCTTCCACGCGAGAAATATATGCGCTCGAACGAGCAGCGCCCGTCTTGTCCTTCGGACAGTATCTGTGGCAGCGCGAGGATACCGTCTTTGGACACGACCAAAGCCTGTCCGGGCATAAGCTCGTGCACGTCATCGAACGGAATGTCGAACACTGTCTGTATCACCGGACGCTCAGAAGCTACAACGGCGATGTCATCATCGTAGTAATAGAATGCCGGGCGTATGCCGTGGCGGTCGCGCAAGGCAAACATATCGCCCGAACCGGTGGCGCCGCATATCACAAAGCCGCCGTCCCATGACGGAGCGGTGCCGGAGAGTATCCTGGGTATGTCTATGTTGTCCTCTATGGCAATGCCCAAGGCAGGGTCTACGAGGGTGTCGCGATACTGGCGGTAGAGGCGGTGGTTTTCTTTGTCGAGGGCATAGCCAAGCTGTTCGAGAAGCACGATGGTGTCGCTGTACAAGCGCGGGTGCTGGCCACGGGCAACTATCTCGTCGAATATGTCGTCGACATTGGTCATATTGAAGTTGCCGCACAGCAGGAGGTTGCGCGAGCGCCAGTTGTTGCGGCGCAGAAACGGATGTACATAGGACATACCGCTGCGCCCGGTGGTGGAGTAACGCAGGTGTCCCATATAAATCTGCCCGGTGAATGGCGCCGGGCCTTCTTCGCCTCCTGACACGTGTCGGCGGATGCGTTCCCTGACCTGCCCGAATATGGTGGCTATGGCGTCTGAGCCGAGGGCGCGTTCGCGGAAAACATACTCGTGGCCCGGGGCGGCGTCAATGTCCACCACGCCTATGCCGGCTGCTTCCTGTCCCCGGTTGTGCTGCTTTTCCATAAGCAGGTACAGGCGGTCAAGCGCCCAGGTGGCGCTGCCATAGCGGCGTCGATAGTATTCTGCCGGCTTGCGCAGCCTTATCATGGCCACGCCGCATTCGTGCTTGAGTGGTTCGGCCATAACGGTCAGCGGATAAATAGCAGTTCGCGATATTTGGGCAGCGGCCACATCTCGTTGTCCACCATCAATTCGAGCTTGTCTATATGGTAGCGGATGGTTTCCATGCGCGGCGCTACATTGTCGTGGTACATAATGGCTTTTTGGCGTTCGTTGTCACAGCGGTTGGCCTGTTTGCGTGCCTCGACCATGGCTTCTACCTCGGTCTTGATGGCCTCCATGTGTGCGGATATGCCTTCGATAGTATCCATATCGTGTCCGAAGAGGGCCGCCGGCTTGCGGTCGCCAAAGAGTGTCTTTATTTTCACGAGGTTGTCTACAAGTATGGACTGGTAGCGTGTGGCCACAGGGATGATGTGGTTGAGCGCGAGGTCGCCTAACACGCGTGCCTCTATCTGCACTTTCTTGGTGTACATCTCCCATTTGACCTCGTTGCGTGCCTGTAGTTCGACACGGCTGAACACCCCGGTGCGGGCAAACATTCCCACGGATTCGTCACTGAGGTACGCGTCAAAGATTTTCGGGGCGCTGGTCTCGCAGTCAAGGCCGCGGCGCTGTGCCTCTTCGACCCACTGGGCGCTATAGCCATTGCCATCGAAATGTATGGGGCGGCTCTGTATTATCAGCTTGCGCACTTCGGCAAGTATGGCCTGGCGCTGCGGCGTCCCGGCTGCTATGGCGGCATCCACGGCGGCCTTAAAGGCCGACAGCTGGTCGGCAACGGCGGCATTGAGGACGATCATGGCGGAGGCGCAGTTGGCCGACGACCCCACGGCGCGGAACTCGAAGCGGTTGCCGGTGAACGCAAAGGGCGAAGTACGGTTGCGGTCGGTATTGTCTATGAGGATTTCGGGAATCTGCGCCAGACCCACGGAAATGCCTTCACGCGACGAGAGGTCTTCGAGCTGGTTATCCGTGCTTTCGGCAAGGCGGTCGAGGACGGCGCTGAGCTGGCTTCCCGTAAATATGGAAATTATGGCCGGCGGCGCCTCGTTGGCGCCAAGGCGGTGGGCGTTGGTGGCGGACATTATAGACGCCTTTATCAAACCGTTATGGCGGTGGACGGCGGCCATGACGTTGGCCACGAATGTTATGAACTGCAGGTTGGCTTCTGGAGTCTTGCCAGGGGCGAAAAGCTGGACACCGGTGTCTGTGGCAAGGCTCCAGTTGTTGTGCTTGCCCGAACCGTTGACCCCGGCGAAAGGTTTCTCATGCAGCAACACGCGGAAGTTGTGGCGGCGTGCCACCTCGTTCATCAGGGACATCAGCAACAGGTTGTGGTCGTTGGCCAAGTTGACATCCTCGTAGACGGGGGCAAGCTCGAACTGGTTGGGGGCGACTTCGTTGTGGCATGTCTTAGCCGGTATGCCAAGGCGGTGAGCCTCGATTTCGAGGTCGAGCATAAAGGCCTCGACACGCGACGGTATGGCGCCGAAATAATGGTCTTCCAGTTGCTGGTTCTTGGGGCTTTCGTGTCCCATCAGGGTGCGTCCCGTCATCACAAGGTCGGGACGCGCATTGTAGAGCGCCTCGTCCACCAGGAAGTATTCCTGTTCCCACCCAAGGTTGGCGGTGACGTGTTTCACCTCCGGGTCAAAGTAGCGTGCCACAGAGGTTGCGGCGGCGTCCACGGCGTTGAGCGCCCTCAGCAAGGGCGTCTTGTAGTCCAGAGACTCGCCGGTATATGATATAAATATGGTGGGAATGCACAGCGTTTCGTCAAGTATGAACGCCGGGGAAGATATGTCCCAGGCCGAGTATCCGCGTGCCTCGAAGGTGTTGCGTATGCCGCCGCTGGGGAACGAGGAGGCGTCAGGCTCTTGCTGCACCAGGAGCTTGCCGTCGAATTTCTCGACGACACCGCCCTTTCCGTCATGCTCGATGAACGCGTCGTGCTTCTCGGCCGTGCCGTCTGTCAGCGGGTGGAACCAGTGGGTGTAATGCCTGGCGCCATTGTCTATGGCCCAGCGCTTCAACCCCTCGGCCACGCTGTCGGCAAGGCCGCGCGATATCGGGCGTTTGTTCTCTATGGCGTAGACGAGGGCGTCATAGGTGTCTTTGGGCAGGTACTCGAACATTTTCTGCCGGTTGAATACAGCCTTGCCGTAATACGACTCGGGACGTTCTTTCGGCACTTGCACTTGTACCGCCTTGCGGTTGTATGCTTCTTCGATGACTTTGAAACGCAGGTGTGACATTGTTGTTCCTATATTAATTATACTGAGGTTCGTATCCTTTCTCTTTATCCTCACTGCCAGCCCGCGCCCTTAGAAGTCACGTGTGCCGGCGGAGGCGGCAGCCGCCCAGAATATCCCGGGACCGTAAAAAACCACACCCCCGTGTCCGAGGGGCGGAATGTGAGGCGACAGGCATCATTCCGGCACCTGCACGCCTTCCCGCCAGCCTGTCACACAGGGGCTTCGTCGTTATACAAAAATCTTGGAGCGTCATTGTCGCGAGATTTCGGATGCAAAATTACTGATTTTTCGCGGAAGGACAATCATAATGGCAGGAGGATTTTTTTCAGAAAAACCATCTTGCACATTGCGAAGGGCTGACAGGGGGGGGCTAATTGCAACCTGGTTGCAGCGCAGCGTGCCTACCTTTGTAGTCGATAAATAAGCAATAAACACATCAAATTAATACGCATATACAATGTCTAAAAAGTATAAGTCCGTGATACGGCACATTTTATACCTGTCGCTTTGCGCAGTTGTGGCATCGTGCAACACCAACGCCAAGGACGAGCTTGCCCACCACCATCACCACGGGGGACACGAAAGCGAGGAACACGAAGAACATGGCCACGACCACGAAGGGCACGAGGGCCACAACCACGGAGGCGGTGATGAAATCACATTGCATCCGGAGCAGGCCAAGCGCTTCGGCGTGAAGGTCGCAAAGGTACAGCCCGGCGAGTTTTGCAGCATCACCAAGGTTTCGGGCCAGGTGTTGCCGTCGCCGCAGTCCGCGTCCGTGGTTGCGGCGCCAAGGGCCGGTATCGTGCATTTCAATAGCAACGCCGTGGTCGGGAAGTCCGTAGCCGCTGGCACCGCCATTGCCACCATAAAGGCGTCCGCAGTCACCGGCGGCGACCCTGATGCGGCTGCCCGCGTTGCCGTTGAGGCCGCCCGCAAAGAGGTGGAACGGCTCGAGCCGCTGCACCGCCGCGGCGTGGTGTCCACCGCCGAGTACAACCGCGCAGTGGCGGCATACCAAAGCGCCAAGGCGTCTTACAGCCCGGCTGCGGCATCAGGAAGCGCGCATGCCACTGCCGCCGGCACAATCACGGCATTGCTGGTCGAACAAGGCCAATATGTGGAAGCAGGTGCGCCCATAGCGTCCGTGACGGCGAACTCGAAGCTGGTGCTGCGTGCCGACGTGCCACAGAAACTCTACGCGGCTGCCGCATCGGCGTCCAACGCCAAGTTTCGCCCGTCTTATATGGCCGCAGCACTGGACATCAAGGAGCTGGGAGGGTCGCGCAGCTCATCGGCGGAGGCCGTAAGCGCTACTCCGGGATACATCCCCGTGTATTTCTCGTTCAGCAACAACGGCGAAATAATCCCGGGATCCGCAGTGGAGGTGTTCATCGAGGGGCAGTCCCGGGACAATGTAATAACCGTCCCTGTGTCGGCGCTGTCCGAGCACCAGGGCGACTTCTTTGTATACATACAGCTTGACGAAGAAGGCTACCAAAAAGTCCCTGTCACATTGGGACAGAGCGACGGAGTGCGCACCGAGATATTGTCCGGATTGCACTCCGGGGACATGGTAGTGGTCGAAGGCACAACGGCGGTGCGCCTTGCCGAAAAATCGGGCGTGGTACCCGAGGGCCACTCACACAGCCACTGACAAACGCTGCCGCCACACGGATTCCAGACAACAGACACACCGCAAGGTTATGCTTAAACCAAACATCACAAGGCAATGCTGAACAAGATAATACACTTTTCGCTGAACAACCGGCTCACCATCCTCATCCTGGTGGGGTTGGCGCTGATATTCGGCACAATCACGCTGCTGCGCACACAGGTGGACATATTCCCTGACCTGAACGCGCCAACGGTGGTGGTGATGACCGAGGCACCGGGCATGGCGCCCGAAGAGGTCGAGAAACTGGTAACCTACCCCATCGAGACCTCCGTCAACGGCTCCACTGGCGTGCGCCGCGTGCGCTCGTCTTCCACCACCGGCTTCTCGGTGGTATGGGTCGAATTTGACTGGGGTACGGACGTCTATCGGGCGCGACAAGTCGTCAATGAGCGGCTGGCCTCGCTGTCCGGGACGCTGCCCCCGGGCGTGCGCCAGCCCGTAATGGGGCCGCAATCGTCCATCCTTGGCGAAATCATGATTATCGGGCTGACCGCCGACTCGACCTCGATGATGGATCTCAATACCATTGCCAACAAAACCATACGCCCACGGCTGCTGGCACTGGGCGGCGTCTCGCAGCTGGCAGTTCTGGGTGGCGACGTACGCCAGTACCAAATACAGATGATACCGCAACGTATGCAGGCGCTTGGCGCGAGTGTCGACGAAGTCCGCGCCGCAGTCGAAGGACTCAACCAAAATGCCACAGGCGGCATTGTCTACGACTACGGCAACGAGTATATCGTCAAGGGCGAAATCAACAGCACCTCCACGGAAGACCTCGCCGCGGCCGTGGTACGCTCCACCGATGACGGCATCGTAACCGTGGGCGATATCGCCGACGTGAAAATCGCCGGGGCGCACCCGCGGCTCGGCGCCGGCTCGGTGAAGGCGCACCCGGCAGTGCTGGTCACAGTCACCAAGCAACCGTCGGTAGGCACAATCGAACTGACCGAGGACATCGAGAAAGAGCTTGCCGAAGTGTCCAAGACGCTCCCGGCGGACGTACACATCGCCACCGACATCTTCAAGCAGAGCCAGTTTATAGACACATCCATATCGAACCTGCAAGAGGCATTGCTCGAAGGGGCGCTCTTCGTCATCATCGTCCTCTTCTTCTTCCTGATGAACGCACGCACGACCCTGATCTCGGTGGTGGCGCTGCCGCTGTCAATAATACTGTCCGTGCTTGTACTGCACTTTATGGGCTATACGCTCAACACCATGAGCCTTGGCGGCATCGCCATAGCCATCGGTTCGCTGGTGGACGACGCCATCGTGGACGTAGAGAACGTATACAAGCGGCTGCGCGAAAACCACGCGCTGCCACCCGGGCAGCGGCGCAGCGTCCTGGACGTGGTGTTCCACGCCTCCGCCGAGGTGCGCATGCCCATATTCAATTCCTCGCTCATCATCATCGCCAGCTTCCTGCCGCTATTCTTCCTCTCCGGCATCGAAGGCCGTATGCTCGTGCCGTTAGGCGTATCGTTCATCGTGGCTCTGGTGGCTTCGACCATCGTGGCTCTGACGCTGACCCCGGTAATGTGCTACTACCTGCTGGGGTCTAAGAAGGCCACGGCCAAAGACGGCGGCGACCCCTACGTCACACGCAAGATGCGTGCCGGATACACGGCGGCGCTCGAATGGTGCATGGCTCACACGCGTACCGTGTTGACATGCGTCGGTGTGCTATTTGCTGCTGCCATGGCGCTGTTCTTTACACTTGGCCGCAGCTTCCTGCCTTCCTTCAACGAAGGCTCCATGACCATCAATGTCTCCACGCTTCCGGGCATATCCCTGGACGAAAGCGACAAAATCGGGGCAGAGGCCGAGCGGCTCATCCTATCCGTCCCCGAGGTACGCACAACCGCACGCAAGACGGGGCGTGCCGAGCTCGACGAGCACTCCTTCGGCGCCAACGTCTCCGAAATCGAGGCTCCTTACACGCTCAAAGACCGCACCCGCGGCGAAATGGTGCGCGAAATTCGCGAGAAACTCTCCGAAATCCCGGGCGCCAACATCGAGATAGGCCAGCCCATATCGCACCGCATAGACGCCATGCTCTCGGGCACAGAGGCCCAGATTGCCATCAAACTCTTCGGCGACGACCTCAACAAGCTCTTTGCCCTGGGCACACAGATCAAGGGCATAATCTCGTCGGTGGAAGGCGTCGTTGACGCCAATATCGAGCAGCAAATCGAGCGCCCCGAAATTGCCATACGCCCCGACCGCCAGCTGCTGGCACGCTACGGCGTGACCATGGAACAACTGCGCAACACCATCGAGACCTCGCTGGCCGGCACCGCCGTGTCGCAAGTCTACGAGGACGGAATACCCTACGACATCTCGCTAATGCTCGAACCGGGGTCACGCAGCTCGCTCGAAAGCATATCCTCGCTGCTTATAGACACACACTTAGGCAAAGTCCCCCTGTCAGACGTGGCACAAGTGGTGTCCACCTCCGGCCCCAACACCATCAACCGCGAGAATGTCAAGCGGCGCATAGTCATCTCGGCAAACATCGAAGGCGGCGACCTGCGCGGCGCGGTCAACAAGATACAGGAACTGGTGGCCCAGAAAGTACAGCTCCCCGAAGGATACTATATCAACTACGGCGGCCAGTTCGAGAGCGAGGCATCGGCATCGCGCACGCTGGCATGGGCTTCGCTGGGCGCACTGCTGCTTGTGCTGATGCTGCTGTACCAGGACTTCAAGAACATCCCGCAATCACTGCTGATACTGGTCAACATGCCGCTGGCTATGATTGGCGGCGTATTTATCCTGGTATTCACCGGCTCGGAACTCAACATCCCGGCAATCATAGGCTTTATCTCGCTGCTGGGCATCACCACACGTAACGGAATGTTGCTAATCAGCCGCTACAACTCGCTGCGCGACCAAGGCGTAGGGCTGCACGAGCGCATAATGCGCGGCTCAGGCGACCGACTGCTGCCCATCGTGATGACCGCCCTGACCTCGGCCCTCGCCCTAATCCCCCTGGCTGTAAACGGCGATGCCCCCGGCAACGAAATCCAGTCGCCGCTGGCCGTGGTGATACTCGGCGGCCTCGTGTCGGCCACCGTCCTCAACGTCTTCGTCGTCCCGGTGATTTACCGCAAAATGTGCCTGCGCAAAAAGCACACGCAAGCAACACAAGCATAAGGTATGAGGACTAGGCCTGCCGTACGCACACATAAGGAACAATAGCACACCATCCATACAGAAATGAACAAGCAATTCACCTACATACTCATAAGCGCTATGGCGATGGCCTCCACACAGGGCAACGCGCAGGCTATGTCGCAGCGCGATGCCATAGCGCTCATAGTGGCCAACAACCCTTCTGTCAAGAGCATACAGGCTTCCGGACGTGCCGACGTGCTGTCAATGCAGGATGCCAATGTCCTGCCCGACCCGGAAATCTCGGGCGGATACCTCTTTGGCGACGGCACAGACAACCGCTGGGAACTGGAAGTATCCCAGGGCTTCGCATGGCCTGGACTTTACGGCGCACGCAAAAAAGCCATCAACTCGGCCAGTGCAGCCAATGACGAACGCCGCCGCCTCGCCGCCCTCGAAGTGGCAGACAAGGCACGCCAGCAGATGGTGCGCGGCACCTACCTGACGCAACAGCTCGCATTGCTCGAAGACGTCAAAGCCAATATGGACTCGCTGGCACGCAGCATCCAGTACGGATACGACAAGGGAGAGCTGACCCTGCTCGACCTCAAGAAAATCCGCTTTGAAATTTTCCGCCTCGATGCCCAGATTACGCAGGTGCAGTCGGAACGCCGGGATGTGGACGCGGCACTGGCGGCGCTCAACAACGGCGAAGCCGTCAACGTGGACTTCTCGCAGTATGACGTCGAGCCTCTCAACGCCCTGCCCTACTACATTGACAAAGCCCGGCAGTCGCCCGCGCTGGCACTGACAGACCGACAGGCCGAGACGGCACGCCTCGAAGGCGAGGCCGCACGCCTGGGACGCCTGCCCTCATTGGCGCTCGGATACAAACACTCGATGGAAGACGGGTACAGCTTCAACGGCGTCACTGCTTCCGTCTCCGTGCCGGTATTCTCTGGCCGCAAGGCCCGGCAAGCCGCACAGGCCCGGCAAGCCGCAGCCGAATACGACCGCGCACAGGTCGCAGGCGACATCGACACAGAAGTATCGGCGTTATACCAGCAAACCGTGCAACGGCAACAGCTGCTCAAAGACTTCGCGCCCGTAGTGCTTGACGACGAATACCCCGAGCTACTGCTGCTGGCCTACCGTGGCGGTGAGACCAACGTCATCACCCTGATCCAGGAAATGAACTACTACCTCCAGGCTCGTCAGGAATACCTCGAAGCGGACTGCTCCTACCGTGCCTCTTGCCTCGCTCAACCGCTACGACCTCCCCTTCTGACCCTATCGCAGCTCTTAACGGCGACAAAGCCGGCACGCCCCGCATTCGGACAAAGTCCCTCGGGGCGTGCGCCGTATCTACCCCAAGGACGTTTACAAGCCAAAGAATAACGGCATCAAAGGGGACACGGAGCCACAGGATTTTATGCCGAAATATGGGCAGAGGACGGATAATTAAACAGCTTCCCAATATTAGGGCATACAAATAAACTGCTGTTCAAACGAATCTAAGCGACCGGTTGCGTCCTGCCGGGACACCCGAACGCGCCAGCATTTTATGCAAAAAACAAAAGCCGAAGTACTGCCTGACAATCTGAAAATGTCTAACTTTGCACCAATGAAAACCTCGAACAAGGTACATATTTTTGGCCTCCAAAAGTTAACGAGCCTTAAAAACTCGTTACAACAACATCCAAAAATTGCTCCCTGAGATCATCCTCCACTAAAACAAGGATTATGACATTATCTTTGAGGTATGCAAGACCTTTGGCTGAACCGTCTCTGAGACCATCCT
>X341_Western_Lowland_Gorilla__coassemble_473_pt1 | contig 10851 bp, 8 predicted proteins | sample X341_Western_Lowland_Gorilla__metabat2_low_PE_002 | metagenome-assembled genome bin X341_Western_Lowland_Gorilla | reverse complement strand
GACCTGCTGGGCCTTCTCGACGAGTGACACGACGTCGCCCATGCCGAGGATGCGGTTGGCCATACGGTCGGGATGGAAGACGTCGATGCCGTCCATCTTCTCGCTCGTACCGATGAACTTGATGGGCTTCGTCACCACCGAGCGTATCGTGAGGGCCGCACCGGCCTTTGCATCGCCGTCAAGCTTGGTGAGCACCACGCCGTCAAAGTCAAGGCGGTCGTTGAAAGCCTTGGCCGTGTTGACGGCGTCCTGTCCGGTCATCGCGTCAACCACGAAAAGTGTTTCCGAAGGCTTGATGGCTGCCTTGATGTTGGCAATCTCGGTCATCATGGCCTCGTCCACCGCCAGGCGTCCGGCGGTATCGACAATTACGAGGTCGTTGCCGTCGCGGCGTGCCTGTTCGATTGCGTGCCTGGCTATCGCCACCGGATCGGTGCTGCCCGGCTCGCTGTATACCGGGACGTCTATGCCGGCGGCAAGGGCTTTGAGCTGCTCGACGGCGGCGGGACGGTAGACGTCGCACGCTGCAAGCAGGGGGCGCTTGCCTTTCTCGCTTTTCAGCTTGTTGGCAAGCTTGGCCGTGAACGTGGTCTTGCCAGAACCCTGGAGGCCGCTCATAAGTATGACGGCGGGGCGTCCGTCGGTGTGCAGCGGGGCGGCGTCGCCTCCCATCAGCTTGGCCATCTCGTCATGGACAATCTTAACCATAAGCTCGCCGGGCTTGACGGCGGTCAATACGTTCTGTCCAAGGGCTTTTTCCTTTACTTCGTCTACGAATGTCTTGGCAATCTTGTAGTTGACATCGGCCTCAACAAGCGCGCGCCGTATTTCTTTCAGGCTCTCCGAGATGTTGATTTCGGTGATACGTCCTTGGCCTTTGAGTATTTTGAAACCTCTTTCGAGGTGCTCGGTTAGTTTGTCAAACTTTGTGTGGTGTCGTTATGATGGGATGGTTATTGCATTATGTGGCATACGGGCAATGCCGTTGGGGGGATGCCCGCAATGCTTTTAGAGCAGCCTGTTGGTCTCCGTGTCCGGGAATATCACCATCGGCTTGAAAGTCTTGGCCTCTTCCAGGGGCATGGACGCATAGCTCATTATGATGACAATGTCTCCGGGCTGGACACAGCGTGCGGCGGCCCCGTTGAGGCATACCACGCCGCTGCCGGCCTCGCCGGCTATGGCGTATGTGTCGAGGCGTGCCCCGTTGTTGTTGTCTACTATATACACCCTTTCACCGGGGATGATGCCGGCAGCTTCCATCAACGCGCTGTCTATGGTGATGCTGCCGATGTAGTCGAGACGTGCCTCGGTGACGGTCACGCGGTGTATCTTGCTTTTTAGAACTTCGACGTTCATCTTGTTTTAGCGTTTATTTGTGCAGACTGTCAGAGTATGCGATGTTGTCTATGAGGCGGACGTCGCCGCAATATACCGTAATGCAGCCTACGGGGTTGTGGGCATCGTCCCAAGCCTTTACAGGCTGCATTGTCAGGGGGTCTACGATGCTGTAGTACTCGACTTGCAGGTATTCGGTGGCGTTAAGCGTTTCGGTGACGCGGTCTATCACCTGGTCTACTCCCATGGTCTTGGCCCATTGCAGGCTTTGCTCCATGACCTTGTGGATGGTGGGGGCGATGGCACGCTGCTCGGGGGTGAGGCGCACGTTGCGCGACGACAGTGCCAGCCCGTCGGCTTCGCGCACGATGGGGCATGCCACGATTTCGAGGCCGTCAAAGCCGCCTTCGATGGCGACCATGCGGCGTATCACGGCAATCTGCTGGAAGTCTTTCTCGCCAAAGTATGCGCGTGTGGGGTGTGCCCATTCAAACAGGCGGCTGACAATCTGCGCCACGCCGTTGAAGTGTCCGGGACGGCGCGGGCCTTCCATGACTGCGGCCACCTCGCCGAGGTCAAAGACGCGGGTGTCGGGCTCGGGATAAACTTCTTCGGGAGTCGGGACGAAGGCGTAATCGACGCCGAGGCTCTCCAGGAGGGCACAGTCCTTGTCTGCGGTACGCGGATAGGTGCGCAGGTCTTCTGCGTTGTTGAACTGTGTCGGGTTGACGAAGACACTTACCACGACTATGTCGTTTTCTTTGCGTGCACGGCGCACCAGTGACGCGTGTCCCTGGTGCAAGGCTCCCATGGTGGGCACCAGGCCGATGCTCTTGCCTTCGTTGCGTGCGGCCTGGGCCAGTTGGGCCAGCCGCGCCGTCTTTGTGACTATTTCCATTGCTTGTATAAAAACCTTTTGCGTGGGACAGGGTTGCTCCTGTCCCAATCAGTCCGCAAAGTTACAATAATTAAATCAAACGGCACCTATAAATATCGCTTTCGCCCACAAAATTCTTTAGCATTGTGGGCTTTGGCGGTGGTTGCCGCCGGTATGTTTCAGATGTTGCCGACAAGCTCGTGCAGCTCCTGGAGTTTGCGCCACTGGTCGTTGTAGTCAAGGCCGAGGACGCCGTACTTGGTCAGCTTGAACCCGGTCTTGGGCGTGACGCTCAGCAATTCCGGAGCCACGTACCGGCGTGCGGCCTCGATGCACCCGAGAATGCGGTCGGCATAGCATGCCCAGGGGGTATGCGCGTCTATGAGGCCGAGAGCCACCTGCTTCCCGGCCGGCACAAAGCGCAGCACGTCAAGCTGCCTGACATGTTTCCCGTCGAACGGCAGGTAGAACTGAGCCACCTTGAGGCGCGACAATGCCTTGGGTATCACGTCGTCGGCATATTCGACATTGGCCCACGAAGGCACTATCGTGTCGCCTCCGCTGAGGAACATGGATATGTGCATGTCCGCAGGCACGTTGTCGATGCATGCGTTGGTGAGCGCGATGAGTATCTCTTGCAGTGCCATGACATCAATGCCGCCCATAAGCAGCTGCTTGGTGTACGCGTCCGTGGACATGCGCCCGAAAACGGTGTCATCCAGCTGCAGGCTGCGGCATCCCATGCCGTAGAAGTGCCGTATGGTGTCACGGTATGTGTCTGCGATATCGGCCAGCAGTTGTTCTGTGCCGGGGTACAGCGTCTCTGGGTTGCCGTGGCTCATTGTCTGTATGCGCACGTACAGCTCGGCCGGCGAGGGCAGGGTCTGACGACAGGCGGCGCGGCCCGACACGACGCTTTGCAGGTATTTATAATCCTCATAGAAAGGATGTTCGTGATTGGTCGAGATACGCCCCTTGACACGGAGCAGGTCTGTCAGGACGTTTTCTTCGGCGTATACGCGCCCACTGTCGAGGCGCTCCTTGGCCAGGCCGTTAAGCCCGAAAAAGAAGTCTTTGTCCCAGTACTGGCGGCGGAACTCGCCGGAAGTAATTTCCGGAAGCCCGGCTTTCAGCTCGTTGGCTACCAGGTCATCCACTGCCGCATCCTCAATGCGGCGGTATGCCACCGCGTCCATAGCCCCGGCGGCATATTTGTTCTTGGCCTCTGCCAAGGCGGCTGGCGGAAGAAAGCTGCCGATAATGTCTACTTTCATCTTAGGTTATGATATGTGTTGTGAATTAGGTTATTCAATGTGCATCTGCCGACAGGAAGGAACTGGCAAAGGCCGGAAGTTCAGCCCGTTGCGGATGCTCCGTCCTCCGGCATACCGATTCCGCACACCGGCCTTCGGCCTTACAGTCCCATGGCTGTCGATGCCGCAAAATTAGTAATACTTTTCCACGCCGCAAAGGAAATTACGGAAATTTTTCCATAATCTCTTTCACGGACACACAAAGCACAGCCTGTCTGCACATAAACAGGCGTCTACCAGTCAAAACAGCCAAGTCAGCAGGAAATCCCCACCCGGGGTTCGGGACGCAGGTCGTAGTCCGAGCGGAGTGCCTCGAAGCGTTCCGGAGTGGCGCGAAGCACCGCCGTGTCCTGCAACAGTCTCTCGGCCCCTTTGCGCAAGTCGGACAGCACCGGGGCAGCACCAGGACGCCGGTCTTCGGCAGGGATGGCCGGGGCGCCGGCAGGGAGCAACCGTGGCAGCCCGAAGAATTTGCACACGGCGTCAAGTGCCATCGCAGTGGCGCGTGCCTTGCCCTCGCGCGAATATCCGGCAATATGCGGTGTGGCGATGGCGGCACGTTCCAGCAGGCGGCGGTCGATACCCGGCTCGCCCTCCCATGTGTCAATAACGGCGGCGCGTATGCGCCCATCCTCCAGCCCTTGCAGCAGTGCCTCCGTATCGGCCACAGGGCCGCGTGCGGCGTTAACCACTATCGGGGCCCGGCGCATCTGCCGCACAAGTGCCTTGTCGCACAGGTGCCATGTGGGACAGTCTCCGCCGCGTGTCAGCGGCGTATGGAAGGTAATGACGTCGGCCTCGGCGGCTATACGCCCTAAGTCAGCCCATTCGCCGGGGTCGCCAGCGGCGGCACGCGGCGGGTCACACAGCAGCACATCCATGGACAATGCTCGCGCCCAGCGCTCGACGATACTTCCCACATGCCCGACGCCGACAATGCCTATGGTGTATTGCGACAGGGGGCGGTTGGCCAAGGCGAGTATGGAGGACAGCACATACTGGGCCACTGCCGGGGCATTGCACCCGGGGGCGTTGGACACGGCAATCCCGTGGCTGCGGCAGTATTCGAGGTCTATGTGGTCGGTGCCTATGGTGGCGGTGGCAACCATCTGGCAGGGACTTCCGTCGAGCAGCGCCGCGCCTACCCGTGTGCGCGTGCGCGTGACCAGGCAGTCGGCATCGCGCATGGCGGCGGCGTCAATTTCCGACGGCTCGAGATAGCGCACCGAGCGCACATACGGCTCTAAGACGCCTTTAATATAAGGTATGTGTGCATCAATTACGATGTTCACAGGAACATTCTCCATAGATATATAGCAGTATAAATGACGATGACCGTCAGGATGGCCGGGACCTGGACTTGCCGGGGCTTGTGTGCCACATAGTTGGCAAAGTGGTAAGCCGAGCACATACACAGCACCGGCAGGTAGGCGCACACATTGGGATAGTCGGCCAGGATGATTATAATCGTGAACAGGGTCACAAGGGTGACATTGCCGGCATAGGCACGCTTATGCGCGTTGTAGCTGAGCATACGCATAAAGTTTCCACCCCACGAAAACACGGCGATGACCGCGGTGACAGCCACGGCGGCAAAGACATGCAGGGTGTCGTTAAGCCCCACGGAGGCAAACAGCGCATTCCATTCGGGCATGTGTACATCTTCCACGCCGAAGATGCCGCAGCCGAGCGCCACCCACCACGGGGAAAGTATGCCCAACAATGCGGCCAAGAGCGTCCTGACGCCCATAATGCGCATCTGCCCGAGGCCGATGATGAACACCGGGATATATACCGCGTAGCAATACTGCGTGAACGACATCCCCGACAGGAGCAGAAAGATGAGGTAGACGTTGCCGGTGCGTCCGGGACTGCCATACGTGTCGTACAGCAGGAACATACACACCAGCAGGACAATGCACAACGGCGTGCCGGTAAAAAGCTGGACAAGGAGGTCGGGAGTGGCCACACTCATCGCGAAGAACATGGTGGCCTCGAGCGTCGATACCGCGCCAAGGAGGTTGTAGCGCTGGTTAAGCACCAGCATCAGCACGCCAGCGACAAGGGTCAGTCCCACATTGACCAGCATAGAGGCATACCCGGAAGTAATCCACAAGTTGGCCGAGGGGACGACTATGCCACGGTCGGCGCCGATGTATATCACGTCCGTGTTGGCAAAAAAGCACCGGGCGCCCACCATCATCGCTATCGCTATGAAGATGGTGGCTGCCTGGGACTGCACCAGCGAGAAACTGCGTATGCGTAATGCCATAATCCTTATTATTGTCCTAACGCAAGCACGTCGCGTCCTATATCGGAGCGCAGGTACTTGCCTTCAAAATCGACTGCGGCAATGCCACGGTAGGCTTTGTCGAGCGCCCCGCCAAGCGTGGAAGCCGTGGCACTGGCAGTAATGACGCGGCCGCCGGATGTCACGAGGCGCCCGCCGTCCGCGTCCCGCGTCCCGGCATGGAACAGCACGGCATCCGCAGGCACGGCGCCGTCGTCTATGCGCATCTCCATCCCTTTGGGATAGCCGCCGGGGTATCCGGGTGCCACGGCCATGACCGTTGCCGCCGCCAGCGGCGAGATGTCCAGCCGGACGCCGTCAAGGCTGCCACTGGCCGCCGCCGCGAAGAGTTCTACGAGGTCGGAGTCTATGCGCAGCATCACGGCCTCGGTCTCGGGGTCGCCCATACGCACGTTGTACTCGATGACATACGGCTCTGAAGCGACATTTATAAGTCCCAGGAAGATGATGCCACGGTAGTCGATGCCGCGTGCGGCCAGTCCGGCCAACGTCGGCTCGATGATACGCGTACGCACCTTGTCCATAAACTCCGTGTCGGCAAAGGCCACGGGACTGACAGCCCCCATACCGCCGGTGTTGGGCCCGGTATCGCCCTCGCCTATGCGCTTGTAGTCCTTGGCCACAGGCAGCACGCGGTAGGCGCCGGTGCCGTCGGTGAGTACAAACACCGAGCACTCGATGCCGGACAGGTATTCCTCGATTACGACACGCGCCGAGGCCTGCCCGAACATCCCTGAGAGCATTTCGCGCAAGGATTTTTTTGCCTCGTCCAGTTCGTCAATGATAAGCACGCCCTTGCCTGCCGCAAGGCCGTCGGCCTTGAGCACGTATGGCGGGCGCAGCGTTTGCAGGAACGCCTCGCCCTCGGCCACAGACGCGGCATCGAATGTGCGGTATGCGGCTGTCGGGATGCCGTATTCGGCCATAAATGCCTTGGCGTAGTCCTTCGAGCCTTCGAGGGCCGCACCTTGTTTCCCGGGGCCGACGACAAGCAGCCCGGGGAAACGGCTTTGGAGGTTTTCGCGGATGCCGGCCACCAGAGGGTCTTCGTTGCCGCACACCACCATGTCAATGGCGTGTCCGGCCACAAAGTCGCCCACCGCGCCAAAGTCCGTCGGGGAGACGTCCACATTGGCGCCATAGGCCGCAGTGCCGCCGTTGCCGGGGGCAATGTACAGCTTGCCCAGCAAAGGGCTTTGGGCCATCTTCCATGCCAGGGCACATTCGCGCCCGCCGCTGCCTAGCAGCATTATGTTGTATTTCTTGTCGGTTGCCATATCACTCCTGGGCGTCCAGCGGGTTTGGCTCGTCGGGATGCGTGTACCAGCGCGAGTACAGCAGGTAGTTGTGCGCGATTTTCTGGTTGATCTCGCGGCTTTGCTCGGGGTCTACCTGCTTGATGTACTTGGCCGGGGCGCCTGCCCATAGCTCGTACGGGCCAATCTTGGTATTGGAGAGTACCACGGCACCGGCGGCGACTATGGCGCCCTCGCCCACGACGGCGTTGTCCATGACCACGGCGCCCATGCCTACCAGGGCCAGGTCGTGGATGTCCGCCCCGTGTATGGTGACATTGTGGCCGATGGATACATCGTTGCCTATGGTGATGGTAGACTTGCGGAACAAGGTGTGCAGGACGCTACCGTCCTGGATATTGACGCGGTCGCCTATGGTGATGGTGTTGACATCGCCGCGCAGGACGGTGCCGAACCACACGCTGCATTTCTCACCCATGGTGACATCGCCAATGATGGTGGCGTTCTCGGCCAGGAATGTGTCTGCGCCTATCACCGGGGTGTGTCCGCGCAGTGGAATGATAAGAGCCATTGTATGTTGGTCTGATTAATTATAAAAATTAGACATTGCTCCTTGTCTGAATACGTTCAATGCCTTTGCAAAGTTCGAAAAAAGTCCCGGCATAATCAAATAATCTTCAATAATCGTCCGACAACTGATTTGCGCCCACGGCTCTTAAACCGCCCATGGCTGAAACAGGATTTTCAGCCCAAGTCGCTGAGTTCTTCAAATATATTAGCTAATTTTGCCGCAGATACTAAAGTCTATCGCATGACAAAAGCATTAGAGAAAGAAAAAATAACATTAGATTCGGGCGGCGAAGCCGAGGCGCAAGCACCAGTGATTGTGTCGGCGAGTCGAAGCACTGACATTCCTGCATTTTATGCCGACTGGTTTTTTGAAAGGTTGAAACGGGGCTATTCGGCTTGGACAAACCCTTTCAACGGCGTTACGTCGTATGTATCGTACCGCAATACACTCTTTATCGTTTTTTGGTCAAAAAATCCGCGCCCATTGCTAAATCATCTTGATTATCTGAAAGAGAAAAATATCGGGTGCTATATACAGTACACCTTGAATGACTACGAGGAAGAAGGTCTAGAGAAGGGTGTGCCTCCATTGTCCCAGCGTATTGAAACATTCAAATTACTCGTGGATAAGCTGGGCAAAGGCCGTGTAATATGGCGGTTCGACCCTCTGATTCTTACAGATAAAATCAGCATAGACGACCTGCTTGAAAAAGTCCGGAATATTGGTGGCCAGCTTAGGGCTTTTACAGAAAAACTTGTATTCAGTTTTGCCGACATAGACTCTTATCGTAAAGTTAAGACTAATCTTGAAAAGATTGGCATAAACTATACCGATTGGGACGAAAACTTGATGAATGAGTTTGCATCAAAGTTATCTAATATGAACCGTGAACGCAAATGGGATTTCCATCTTGCAACTTGTGGCGAAAAGATTGATCTCGAACAATATGGCATCGAACATAATCACTGCGTAGATGACAACCTTATAATCCGTCTCGCATACCACGATAAAGAACTTATGGATTTCCTGAACGTAGAGATTAAGCACATTCAGCCATCTGCGCCATCTCTATTTGAGGAGTTTGACGACACGCCTAAGATTCCGGCAGACGCCATAATGCTTACGCCCGAACTATATGCAATCAAAAAACGCAACAACAAGGACAAGGGGCAGCGACAATTCTGCGGCTGTATAACCAGCAAGGATATAGGCCAGTACAACACATGCCCACATCAATGCGAATACTGCTATGCCAATACCAGTAAAAGTGCGGCAGTAGCCAACTGGAAACAACATCAAATCAATCCATTCAAAGACACGATAATAGGACGATAAAATGAAGTTTGACGACCTAATTTCCCAGTTTCATCCATATACAATGGATGCTTTTATCAATGTTTCCAAATCTTTATTGCCCCAGCACATGCAAATGTACCCATGGCAATATGTGAATCATGGGACGGAATTGCTCACTACAGAAGATGAGCTGTGCGCTTATATTTCGGCGTATGGCGAGATGCACGAAATAAAATGCAGAGGGGCATTTCAGAATATAGATTTTGAAAAATTAGGCAATTTTGAAATTTGGGACTGGGGGTGCGGCCAAGGATTAGCGTCATTAACTTTTATCGATATGCTCAGAGAACGTGACAAGCTTAATTTTCTTAGAAAAATAACGCTTATGGAGCCTTCTTCTGTCGCATTGAGACGTGCAGAGATAAATCTTCATAAAGCCTGTCCAAACATTCAAATCATTTCTATCAATAAGTATCTCCCATCATCATCGAAATCCGACAACCAAATTGGCTTCTCAAATTACACAGCATCGAACGTAGTTCATTTGTTCTCTAATATTTTAGATATAGAGGATTTCGACTTAGTTAAGTTGGCGCACATAGTATCTACCCCGGGTAAGACGCATTACATATTATGTGTAGGTCCCTTAAACCGTGGCGCATACCGAATAGACCGTTTTGCTTCGATTTTTAACGGTCGAAATACGCTAACAAAAATCGCCAATAGCGAATACGGCTATACAAGTAGAAATAAAAGAATTACATGTAAAGCCAATTGCTTTGTTCATGATGGCTGCTCGTTAAATGTATCGTATGATGCATCAATCAAGCCTGTATTGCAAAATGGAGCCCAATTGAGCAATGATTACGATGTCGAGGGCTGGTTCCGTCAATATGGCCTGTGCGAGCGGGCAATCCCGTTCTATAAGAGACTGGAGCAAAGCCCCGACCTTAATGAACACGACTCTTTGTTTATTTCACCTGAAATTAATGGCGAAAAATCAGACATTGTATTAGTCCGTCCAGGCAAAGGCATACTTATTCTAAAGATATTGGAAGGCCAACCTGACGTTAATAAGATGAAACAATGTATCAATGAACTGCATGCCCTTCAAGGAAATCTTATGCGGAAGCATTTGGAAGAATTATGGGGCAAGATTGCTTCAAAAAGCAAATATGTTTGGAACATAGTCCGAATGGCAATATTATTCCCTGATTGCAGCTGCAACCAGCTGTATACATGGCTGAGAGAGTTGCAGACTAAACGCATGGACAGATGCCGGTATGAACGTGTCAGGGACAACGTTCCATGCGGCATAGACTATGTACGTTTTGTAGGAAATGATGCGCTAACCAAAACTCCAGACGCTATGCAATTAGGCTGGTTCGCTCCATACAAAAATAATGATGACTTCGGGGATGTGACTTATCAGAGCATCATGAGGATACTCTCTCCTTCTTGGCACTCTTATAAAGAAGGCAAAGGTATTGAGTTAGACTCCGTCCAGCAAAAATTAGCATCTGTCCCTAATGTAACAAAGCAGATAAACGGTGTGGCGGGGTCTGGCAAGACCCAGGTTTTAGTTCATCGGGCAGTTAACACTCATCTATATACCGGGAGTCCGGTTTTAATCTTATCATATAATATAGCATTGGCGAATTACATTCGATATCGGCTAAATCAAGTCAGGGCCGATTTTGGAAGAAATGAATTCACCATACTCAGTTACCATCGATTCTTTAGAACTAATGCTCTAAGTTTAGGACTCAAACCTAAACGAGAAACTCCGTCACATCAATCAGCCAAAAACAATGGCCAAGAGGTTGATGATTATGTATTTTCATACGATGACATCGATTTCTTTAAGCCTAAAGAATCAATGACAAAAC
>X341_Western_Lowland_Gorilla__coassemble_472_pt1 | contig 10960 bp, 10 predicted proteins | sample X341_Western_Lowland_Gorilla__metabat2_low_PE_002 | metagenome-assembled genome bin X341_Western_Lowland_Gorilla | reverse complement strand
CCCTGAGCACCACCGAGACCTACCGCGACGTCATGCCCGTGCGCCTGGGCGGCGCCGCCGTCAGCGGCTTCGTGTCCATCATGCGCGGCTGCAACAACTTCTGCTCGTACTGCATCGTCCCCTACACCCGCGGACGCGAGCGCAGCCGCCCCGTGGACAGCATCCTCGGCGAGGTCGCCGACCTGCGCCGCCAGGGCTTCAAGGAAGTCACCCTGCTGGGACAGAACGTCAACTCGTACCGCTATACCGCCGAGGACGGCACAACCACCGGCTTTGCCGGGCTGCTGGCCGCCGTGGCCGAGGCCGCGCCCGACATGCGCGTACGCTTCACCACCAGCCACCCAAAGGACATGGGCGACGACACCCTCGAGGCCATGGCCTCCCACCCCAACATCTGCCGCCACGTACACCTGCCAGTGCAAAGCGGCAGCAACGCCGTGCTCAAGGCCATGAACCGCAAGTACACACGCGAGTGGTACCTGGGACGCATCGCCGCCATACGCCGCCACATGCCCGACGCGGGCATCTCCACAGACCTCTTCACCGGGTTCCACGGCGAGACGGAGGAGGACTTCGGCCAGACCCTGTCGCTGATGCGCGAGGTAGGCTTCGACAGCGCCTTCATGTTCAAGTACAGCGAGCGCCCCGGCACCCTGGCCAGCCGCACCATGCCCGACAACATCCCCGAAGAAGTCAAAATCGAGCGCCTCAACCGCATGATTGCCTTGCAAAACGAGCTGTCTCTGGCCTCGAACCGCCGCGACATCGGCAAGGTATTCGAAGTCCTGGTGGAAGGCGCCGCCAAGCGCAGCGCCGCACAACGCGTAGGACGCACCTCGCAGAACAAGGTGTGCGTCTTCGACGCCGTGCCGCAGGCCAAAGTGGGCGCACTTGTCCGCGTCCGCGTCACCGGCGCCACCTCCGCCACACTCCTGGCCGAGGCCGTCACCGACGAGGAGCAGCCCTGAGCGGCAGCACACAGTTAAAGTATGTGAAAACCACGCACCTTTTCCGCCTAAAGTCTTGACAACGGGGGTGCGTAAGTGCTAACTTTGCCGAACTTTGCGGAAATATGGCGCGGTGCCTGCTCCACGCCATAAGGCACATCCGCGCCTCCGCAAAAGCCACACGCCACGGCACACCACACATTATATATAATGAAAGACAACGCTAACAACCGCCCAAGCCACATATCCACCCTGGCATCACAGACCACCTCGGTGGTGAGTATCGCCCTGGTGTTGCTGATACTGGGCGTGATGGCCTGTGTCGTCGTGGGCGCGCGCAACGCCACCGAAGCCGTGCGCTCGTCCCTGACCATGACCGTGAACGTGCGCACCGGCGCCGACGACTTCGACGTAAAGACCCTGCGTGCCGCCCTGGCCAAGGCGCCGTACAGCGCCGAAGCCAAGTACGTCAGCGCTGCCGAAGTCCTCGCCCAAGAAAGCAAGTACATAGGAGACAGCACGCTGGAAATTCTGGGCGAGAACCCCTATAACGCGGAAATACAAGTCCGTCTGCGTCCCGGATACCTCAGCGCCGACTCTATCGCCAAGATTACGGCCTCGCTCACCAAGACATACCCGGCGGCCGAGAGCGTGGTGACACAGAGCGACGTCGCCGACAGCGTCGGGCGCAACATGGACACGCTGGCCATAGTGCCGGCCATAGTCGCGCTGGCACTGCTGCTCATCAGCTTCGTGCTGATTAACAACACCATAAGCGTGGCCATATACGGACGCCGCTTCATCATACACACCATGAAGCTGGTGGGAGCGCGGCGCGGTTTCATCCGCCGCCCCTTTGTGCGCATGGGCATCCTTGCCGGCCTGTACGGCGCCGCCATCGCCGACGCGGCACTCTGCGGCGCACGCGCCTACTTGCCCTACGCCGACACGGACGTGGCCGCGATGCTCGGATGGGACGACGTCGCCCTGATATGCACGGCACTCGCCGCCATCGGCATGGCCGTGTGCGGCCTCGCGGCACGGTGGTCCGCAAACCGCTACCTCAACAAGAATTACGACCAACTATTCAGAAAATAAATGGAGCAAAAGAAAACATCCGGCACCAAGGCCGCGGCTTCCAAAGCCACCCAGCCCATGCAGCCGTCATCAAAAAAAGGCGGGACAACGCTTGACAAGCAAGAACGCTCACAGCAGCCGCTCGAACGCACCAACTTCATAATCATGGGATGCGCCGGGCTGGCCATAATCCTCGGCTTCGTGCTGATGCTCGGCAAGGGCAGCGACCCCGAGGCGTTCAACCCCGACATATTCAGCACGCGCCGCATCGTCATCGGCCCGCTCTTTGCCTTCCTGGGCTTCGTGGCCATGGCCGTGGGCATCATCATCCGTCCCAAGGACAAGAAATCCGGCAAAAGCGCCGAATAAGCCGTCACGACCATGGATATAATCGACTCACTGATATTAGGACTGGTACAGGGTCTGACCGAATACCTGCCCATCAGCTCGTCCGGCCACCTCGAAATCTGCCAAGACCTGCTGGGACTGAACATGGCCGGCGCCGACTCGATGCAGTACGACGTGGCACTCCATGTGGCCACCGTGCTGAGCACCATCGTAATCCTGTGGCACGAATTTAGCGGCATGTGCCGCTCGTTCTTCACCCTGCGCCGCGACGAAAACACCTCGCTGGTATGGAAAATCCTCGTGTCCTGCATCCCCGTCGGCATCGTCGGCATATGCTTCAAAGACCAGGTCGAGGGCTTCTTCGGGGCCAACCTCACCGTGGTAGGCATCAGCCTGTGCGTCACCGCGCTGCTGCTGTCCTTCGCCTACTTCACGCGCACGCTGCCCTCGATACGGCGGCGCGGCGTCCGCGACAGCATGTCCTCGGGCCGCCCCATAGGCTACTTTGACGCCTTCGTCATCGGATGCGCCCAGGCCGTGGCCGTCATCCCCGGCCTGAGCCGCAGCGGCACCACCATAGCCACCGGCATACTCCTGGGCAACCGCCGCGACAAAGTCGCCCAGTTCTCGTTCCTGATGGTGATCATCCCCATCCTCGGCCAGGGCCTGTTAGACGTTTACAAAGGAATCAGCAGCGGCGCCATAGCCGGAGGCGTCAGCCTCGGCGCTCTCGCCGTGGGCTTCCTCGCCGCATTCGTCTCGGGCTGCATCGCCTGCAAATGGATGATCGAACTCGTCAAACGCGGCCGCCTCGTGTGGTTTGCCATATACTGCCTCATCGTGGGCGCACTCTGCCTAACCCTGCAATGACGCAAAGCGCAGACATACAGGCACCGGCAATCGTGGACGCAGAGACAGCGCTCCGCCCCATGGACTGGGTGGAAGGCGAGGTCATATACCTTGACAAGCCGCTGGGATGGACATCCTTCGACGCGGTGAAGCGCGTGCGCGGCGCCATCATGCGCCGCCTCGGCGTCAAGAAGTTCAAGGTAGGACACGCCGGGACGCTCGACCCGCTGGCCACCGGCGTGATGATAGTATGCACAGGCCGCGCCACCAAGCTCATCGAGAGCCTGCAAACCGGGGTCAAGGAATATGTGGCCACCATAGCGCTCGGCGCCACCACCCCCTCTTTCGACCTCGAAACAGAAATAGACGCCACCTACCCCACCGCGCATATCACACGCCAGGCCGTCGAGGACGTCCTGCGCACGTTCCACGGCCCGATAAGCCAGACGCCGCCGTCATTCTCGGCGTGCAAGGTCAACGGCGTGCGTGCCTACCAGATGGCCCGCCAGGGCGAAGACGTCGCCCTCAAGCCCAAGCTACTGGTAATCGACGAGATAGAGCTGCTCGAATACTCGCCCGAAAGCATCACCATCCGCGTGGTGTGCAGCAAGGGCACCTACATCCGCGCCCTCGCCCGTGACATCGGGCATGCGCTGCACTCAGGCGGACACCTCACGGCATTGCGCCGCACGCAGGTAGGCGACATCACCGCCGACATGTGCCTGTCGCCGGACAAGATGGCCGCGCTGATACGCGAAAGCCCCGTCGTGACACACGATGACAAACCATAACGGCGCATACGCCAGTTGCTTAAAAACAGATAACGGCGCATACGCCAGCCGTTCAGACAACAAGACAAAAACGCAAAAACACATATATAATGAAACTCTCACAATTCAGATACTCCCTCCCCGAAGAGCTTATCGCCCAGTACCCGAGCCAAGACCGCGACGGCGCACGCCTGATGGTGGTACACCGCAAGACCGGCAAACTCGAGCACCGCACCTTCAAGGACATCATCGAATACTTCGACGAAGGCGACCTGATGCTCTACAACGACACCAAGGTGTTCCCGGCACGCCTGTACGGCAACAAAGAAAAAACCGGGGCACGCATCGAGGTGTTCCTACTGCGCGAGCTCAACAGCGACAACAAGCTTTGGGACGTCCTTGTCGAACCTGCCCGTAAAATCCGCATCGGCAACAAGCTGTACTTCGGCGAAGACGAGTCCATGGTGGCCGAAGTCATCGACAACACCACCTCGCGAGGCCGCACGCTGCGCTTCCTCTACGACGCGCCGCACGACGAGTTCAAGGAACGCCTCTACCGCCTGGGCATGACGCCGCTGCCGGACTACATCAAGCGCGAACCCGAGGAAGAAGACGCCGAACGCTACCAGACCATCTATGCCTCGAAAGAAGGCGCCGTGGTCGCCCCCGCAGCCGGCACCCATTTCAGCCGCGAGCTGCTCAAACGCCTCGAAATCAAAGGCGTCGAAACAGACTACCTCACCGTGCACTGCGGTCTGGGCACATTCCGCGAAATCGATGTCGAAGACCTCACCAAGCACCGCATGGACAGCGAGCAGATGTTCGCACCCCAGTCGCTGGTAGACCACGTCAACCGCGTCAAGGACGCCGGGAAGCATGTCTGCGCCGTCGGCGCGTCGGTGCTTCGCGGAATTTGCAGCGCCGTCACCCTTGGCGGACACATGAAAGTCTACGAGGGATGGACCAACAAATTCATCTTCCCGCCCTACGACTTCACCGTGGCAACGGCGATGGTCACCAACTTCCACCTGCCGCTTTCGACAATGCTGATGATGGCCGCCGCCTTCGGCGGATACGACCTCATCATGGACGCCTACAAAGTCGCCATCAACGAGAAATACCAGTTCGGGGCATACGGCGACGCCATGCTCATCATCGACTGACGCAAAAACAGACACGCACAATGAAACCGGGACTCACAGACAAAGACCTGCGCCTGACGCGGGAATACCTGCTCACCGCAGCCGAGTGTGACGCACGCGGCACCATCTCGCCGGCGCTTATGACCGAGCGCATTATCGAAATTGCCACACAGCACGCCAACCTGCTGGACATCGGGTATGCCGACCTGTCGCGCCACGGCATCGGATGGGTGCTGTCACGCATGTCCCTGTGGATGAAACGCTGGCCGCGATACAACCACCGCTTCTCGATGCAGACGTGGATCGAGGACGTCAACCGCCTGTACAGCACCCGGTGCATACGCGTCACCGGCGAGGACGGCGAAACCATAGGCGAGGCACGCACCATCTGGGCCGCCATCAATACCGCCGACCGCACTCCGGCAGACCTCTCCATACTCGGCCTCGACACGCTCGTCGTCGGCGCCGACGGCACCACCGTGCCGCGTCCCGGACGCATCCCGCCCTGCGGGGCAGACGCCGTGCGCGGCACATACACATGGCGCTACTCAGACATAGACATCAACCGACATGTCAACTCGGTACGGTACATCGAAACCATGCTCGACATCTGGCCGCTAAGCCATTACGACAAGCACCGCATCGAGCGGCTCGACATCATATACCAGCACGAATGCCTGTACGGGCAGACAGTTGCCATCGCCTCACGCGACACCGCCGGAAGCCAGCCGGACGCACCCGCGGCGTCCGACATAGAGCTACTCCGCGACGGGGTTCGCGTCTGCGCCGCACGCATCGTCTGGACTGACGACTGACACACACCCGGTCCTGAAACGGCGCATAGCGCCAAAGGACACATACAGACACAACGACAGCCGCCGGGATGCCACGCACTCCGGCGGCTGTCGTCTGTTAGATGTCTATATCGATGTATACCGGACAGTGGTCGCTGCCCATGACGTCCGTGAGGATGCCGGCACCGCGCAGCTGCGGCACCAGGCGCTGGCTGACAAGGAAGTAGTCGATGCGCCACCCGATGTTCTTGGCGCGTGCCTGGAAGCGGTAGCTCCACCACGAATAACGCACCTCGTCGGGATGCAGGTGGCGGAACGTGTCTACAAAGCCGCGTGCCAAAAGGGCGTCCATGGCCGCACGCTCCTCGTCCGTGAACCCGGCGCTGTGCCGGTTGGTCTTAGGATTGCGTATGTCAATCTCGCAATGGGCAACGTTGAGGTCGCCACAGATAATGACCGGCTTGACAGCATCCAATGCACTGACATAGTCGCCGAAAGCCTGTTCCCACTGCATACGGTAGTCCAGCCGTGCCAGGCCCTCCTGCGAATTGGGCGTATACACGCACACAAGGTAATGCGTGCCGTAATCTGCCGTGATGACGCGCCCCTCGTGGTCGTGGACGCCGCCATCCGACCCGATGCCCATAGTCACGGCCAAGGGCTGGCGGCGCGACAGCAGGGCCGTGCCGCTATATCCCTTGCGCTCGGCGTTGTTCCAGTAATGGCAGACGCCGTCACCCACGGGCGAGGCCGAGGGATAGTCGCTCAATTTGGTCTCTTGCAGGCACACGGCATCGGCGTCGAGGCTGCGGAATATCTCGTCAAAGCCCTTGCGCATGACGGCACGAAGCCCATTGACGTTCCAAGATACGTATTTCATAATTTACAATGCTTGTATGTCTTGTGGCGTGAATGTGCAAAGCTGCCGTACAGTGGGCCTGGCGACACGCCCGAGGCGCAGGGCCTGCTCCTGCACGGCATTCTCGAAGATGTTGCGCACATAGCGCCCGTTGCCAAAACTGGCGTCCTTCCCGGCGTGTTTCTCCGTGAGGACTTCGCGCAGCCTCGCCCGTGTGCCCCGCCCGAATTTGTACTGGTATTCGCACATGGTGGAGGCAAAGATGTCCTCAAGCTCCTTAACAGAATAGTCGCTGAAATGGATGGTCTGCGCAAAGCGAGACTTAAGCCCGGGATTGCTGTCAATGAGCCGCGCCATCTCCCGGTCGTACCCGGCGAGTATCACGACAAAGCGGTCGCGGTCGTTCTCCATACGCTGCAACAGCGTGTTGACGGCCTCGCGCCCATAGTCGTCATGCGGGCCGTTGCATAGCGAATATGCCTCGTCTACAAACAGGATGCCGCCCATAGCCTTGTCAATGACGTGGTTGGTCTTTATAGCGGTCTGTCCGACATACTCGCCCACGAGGTCGGCACGTCCCACCTCGACCAGTTGTCCGCCGCTGAGCAGCCCGATGGCGTGCAGTATGTTTGCCAGTGCGCGTGCCACCGTGGTCTTGCCGGTGCCGGGGTTGCCGGTGAACACGCTGTGCAACGCCAGCGGCACCTGGGGCAGTCCGCTGACGCCTCGCAGTATGTTCATCTTGGCCACGCTTGCCAGCCCACGGATCTTGCGCTTGACTTCAGCCAGTCCCACCATGCCGTCCAATGCCTTGAGGGCGGCATCGTAATCCGCCTCGGGTACGCTTGCCACCGTTGGCGCGGGTGTCCTATGGAACGACGCCCGGACAGCCGAGAGTGTCTCAAGCAGCAGCTTCTCGTCCTCGGTACCGATATCGTCGGCGTAAGCGATGATGCGGCAAAAACGGTAAAGCAGGGACGCGTACTGCATCGCGGCGTCACTGCCGTAGCGGCTGATTAGCTCCAGTCCAGGTATCGTCCCGCCCGTGGCCGAGTCCCAGTGCGGATCAGGGTCGCTTGTCACCGCCGATATGAATTGCGTGTACAGGTCGTTGTTCTGCCTGAAAACCTCGTCCCACGGCAGCACGTCAACCATCCTGTCGCTATCCATGAGCATGGTGTAGAAGCATAACAGCGGATAATTCTCCCTGTCTTGCGCAATCTCGTGCCCCATTATGCGGGCACACAATATGATGTCCTTGATGCACAATATGGCGATGACGGGGGTGGGCAGCGTCCCGAACTGTATTTCCGCCGGGACACGGATGCATTTGGCGATGGCATTGGCCAGCTGCGCGTTGCCCGAAATCTCCGTTATGCCTTTGTACAGGAGTTTCGCAACCTGCACAGCCTCATGCTGCTTGGCGTCTATGGCCACAGGCTCGGAGGTGTTTGCGGACGGGTGTTTCGACGAGGTATTCATTGGGTGTTTCGGCGTGATTGGATAGACAAATTTACGATATTTTCGTCATGTAGACAATTTTTGTTAATTTTGCGGCATCCGGCTGCGGGCGCCATCGTCCGCAGACACCGCTAAACCCAGACTAACCGACAACTAACCAGCGTTTTTTCCCACCGATGAATCGGATACCGCTAACCCTTGCCTCCATATCTATTCTTGCATTTACGGCTATGGCCGGAGAACCGCCCGCCGAGGTACATCCGCCCATAGGCACCTCCGCCAAAGACAATGCCACCGGCGCCTCGATGACGCTGGTGGCGCGTCATCAGCAATACTCGTGGAACGAGCGTGCGACCCTCGACAGCGACGTACTCTCGCCCAAAAGCATCAACTTCCACCCCGACGGCTCCAAGTACTACGTCAACATGCTCGAAGGCTGCCGCACAGTGGTATACGACGGACACACGCATGAAAAACTGGCCGTAATCTCGCACGACATCGGCACGGACGACACACCACTATGGGCGCCGGCCTCGCCGCTATACACGTTCCGCAACTACCGGGACCGGGACGTCCGCGTCTTCAGTGGACGCCCTGTCGAAGGAGCGTTCAGCCATGGCGGCCGTTATTTCTGGGTGCCCTACTACCGGCGCAGCTTCGACATCAACGCCCAAGAGCCGTCCGCCGTGGCCGTCATCGACACACGCGCAGACACGATAGTGCGCATAATGGACGTGGGAACGCTGCCCAAGATGGTGGCCGTATCGCCGTGGAACGACGTCGTCGCCATCGCCCACTGGGGCGATAACACCGTGGGACTGATTGACATAACCGACCCGCGTCCACAAATGTGGCACCAGCGTGCCAACGTGGCCATAGGCCGCCGGCTGGAACTCGACCTGCCGTTAGACCGCAAGGTTGACCGCGACAACGGCAGCGGCAACGCCCTGCGCGGCACCGTGTTCACGCCGCAAGGACGATACGCGCTCGTGGCATGTATGGGCGGAATGGGCGGCATCGCCGTAGTGGACGTACACAAGGCGTGCTATATAGGCCGCCTCATCGGTATGCTGCCAAACATCAGGCACTTGGCCATAGCCAACAACTGCCTTTACCTGAGCGCCAACCGCGCCGGAGCCGTCCAGCGCATCCCGATGGACAAGGTGATGGAAGCGATAACACGGCTCCAGTCCACGGAAAGAGCAAAGAATACAGCCGCAGTCAGCGCACAAGACATCAAGACCTTGCGCCTCACCGGAGGCATACGCACCATAGCGCTCACCGCTGATGGCCGCTATCTCTTAGCCGCCAGCAACACAGCCAGCTGCCTCCACCTTGTGGACGCGGTGGCGTTCAAAAAGTTACTGGCGATACCTGCCGACTCCTACCCCGTGGGGCTTGACATCAGCCCCGACGGGCGCACCGCCGTCAGCACCTCGCAAGGCCGCGACCACCGCGGCGGCAACGCCGTGGACGTTTACACCCTCGACCTGCCCCAGACGCAGCAATAGGCACCTTAGCGGCATGGCATTGCGAACGCCTTGCCACCAATAAGGCCGACGTGCCGTCCGGCTTCGACAATCCGTCCGGCTTGCTACGGCATTTACTTGCACAAGGCGCAGAAGCCGTCCTTGTTGAAGCGGTAGAACATTTCGATTGCCTCGGGAGTGTCCGCCTGTAGCAGCAGGAGCATCTCGCGGGCAAATTCGAGCGTGGCCGAGCCGTTGGCCGTGACTATGCCGCCATCGCTGACAGCCTGGCGGTTGACGTACCCCTCGGCGTTGGTGTAGCGCTCCCCACCCCATAATTTCAGCTGGCCAAGCCCGTTGCCGGTATGGCGGACGTTGTTCAGAAGGCCGCACTTGGCCATGAATGACGCACCGTTACAGATGGCGCCAACGACACGGCCCTCGGCCACGGCGCGGGACACAACCGGCCCGACGGCATCTGCCGCAGGTGTCACCCACCCCATTCCGCCGACAAGCACCAGCGCCGCATAGTCCTGCGGCATAGTCTCGAAGGTGTAGTCCGGAATTACGCGCAGTCCGCCTATGGATTTCACCGGGTCGGCAGTGGGCGCCACTATGCGGTTGATGTATTTGGGGTGTTCCTTGAGCGCATACTGGTCTACGTTGACGGCCTGTGACAGGTATGCAATCTCGTGGTCGGCATATTCGGGAAGTACGATGTATAATATTTCGTTAGACATAATACGATATGTGTTAACTGATTGGTGGTTCATACAATATATGGCTGATTGACGGCGTACTGAGCAGGGCGATAATCAAAAGGATTACCATCATGGCAATCTTGCCCCACACGTCGAACCTCGCAAAATGCAAGACAAGGTACGAGCACGCCAACAGCAGGCAGACGAAAATTATGCCGAAGACGGTTGCCTCGTCCTCGGTCATAAAGGGCGACTGGTCGCACGCACACTCGTAATGGTGCTTGTGTTGCTCGGGATGCAACAGCACCCCGACAATGCTTCCTGCCATAACGTATCCGATAGAAGATGCCATAAAAAAGCAGAAAGGCAGCAGGATGCACGTCCATACTTTCTTTGAGTCTAAGTTTCCGAAGTCCATAAATAATAATTGGGGAGGGGATGTATATATGCAAAAACAGTCATTATTTTCGGCACCACCAGCCTTATTCGGACAGTCCGCGGATAGTGCCGTGAGCAAGCTCGTGTTTTGGAACCTCATAGATA
>X341_Western_Lowland_Gorilla__coassemble_471_pt1 | contig 11041 bp, 7 predicted proteins | sample X341_Western_Lowland_Gorilla__metabat2_low_PE_002 | metagenome-assembled genome bin X341_Western_Lowland_Gorilla | reverse complement strand
CGCACACAACACACGGCACGCAAAGAAAACAGAACAATCCACCGAACATAAATAGAAAACACAACACATATACATCATGGCAGAAAATACCGAGACCAACGACACCAACGAGAAAAAAGGACTGAACTTTGTCGAACAGATAGTATATGATGACCTCAAAGCCGGCAAAAACGGCGGGCGTCTGAACACACGTTTCCCACCAGAGCCCAACGGATACCTCCACATCGGCCATGCCAAGGCAATATGCATGGACTTCGGCATCGCCGAGAAATTCGGCGGCACATGCAACCTGCGTTTTGACGACACCAACCCCGTAAAGGAGGACGTCGAATATGTCGACTCGATACGCGAGGACATCCACTGGCTGGGCTTCGACTGGGCCGACCGCGAATACTACGCCTCGGACTATTTTCCGCAGCTCTACGCCCTTGCCGAGCGCCTCATCCTCGAAGGCAAGGCATACGTGGACGACCAAAGCAGCGAAGAGATAGCCGCACAGAAAGGCTCGCCCACTGTCCCCGGCATCAACAGCCCCTACCGCGACCGCACCCCCGAAGAAAACCTCGACCTGTTCCACCGCATGAACGCCGGCGAATTCGAGGAAGGGTCACGCGTGCTACGCGCCAAGATAGACATGGCCTCGGACAACATGCACTTCCGCGACCCCATCATGTACCGCATCATCAAGACGCCGCACCACCGCACAGGCACACAGTGGAAAGTATACCCCATGTACGACTTCGCCCACGGACAGAGCGACTTCTTTGAAGGCGTCACACACTCGATATGCACGCTCGAATTTGTCCCCCACCGCCCGCTCTACGAATACTTCGTCAAAGAACTGGCCAAGGACGGCAACTACTGCCCGCGACAAATCGAGTTCAACCGCCTCAACCTGACATACACCGTCATGAGCAAGCGCAAACTGCGCCAGCTTGTCATGGAAGGCCTCGTGGCCGGATGGGACGACCCACGAATGCCGACCATCTCCGGTATGCGCCGCCGCGGATTTACTCCCACATCCATACGCAACTTCATCGACACCATCGGATACACCAAATACGAGGCCCTCAACAGCGTCAGCCTCTTGGAATTTGCCGTGCGCGAAGACCTCAACCGCATAGCGACACGCGTGATGGCCGTGCTCAACCCCGTCAAGGTAGTCATCACCAACTACCCCGAAGGCAAAGTCGAAATGGTACAGATGGACAACAATCCCGAGCAGGAAGGCGCCGGGACGCACTCCATGCCGTTCAGCCGCGAGATCCTCATCGAACGCGACGACTTCATGGAAAATCCCCCGAAGAAATTCTTCCGCATGTGTCCCGGCGGCGAAGTCCGCCTCAAAGGGGCGTACATCGTGCGCTGCGAAGACGTCGTCAAGGACGCCGACGGCAATATCGTCGAAATCCACTGCACCTACGACCCGGAGACACATAGCGGCGCACCTGGCGCTGCCCGCAAAGTCAAAGGCACGCTCCACTGGGTGTCGGCACAACATGCCGTGGATGCCGAGGTACGGCTCTACGACCGCCTGTTCAATGTCGAGAACCCGTCCGCCGAAACCGAGCGCGACTTCCGCGAAATGCTCAACCCGGACTCGCTGAAAGTCATAACAAATGCCAAGGTCGAGACTTTTGTCGCCGAAAACGCAGAGCGCGGCACCAAGCTCCAATTCCAGCGCATAGGCTACTTCACGCCCGACTATGACAGCACCCCGGGACACCTGGTATTCAACCGCACAATAGCCCTCAAAGACAGCTGGGAAAAAGTTTCCAAAAAATAAAATCCTGCACACACAGCATCCCCGGCGCGGCATCCGTACACAGCCGCGCCGGGGCACTATACTCCAACAGCATCACAACAACCGACACACTATGGACGAAAGTATAGACTACGAACGCGAAGACCTTATAGACGGATTTCGCAGATACCTCCACGACCCTGAGCACAAAGAATTCTTTGACCACAGCGACATCGTCGAGATTTTCGACTATGCCGGCGATATGGGCGACGACTACATTCGCGTAGAGGCATTGTTGTATGCCGCACGCTATTTCCCTGACAGCAAGGAAATGGAGCAACGGCGGCTGGTGTACTATAGCGAGACCAGCCCGCGTGCTGCCAACGCGTTCATCCAAGACCACGACAGCAACGAAGAAAAACAGTCCACGATACAGCGCCTGATTGCGCTCCAAATCAGCAAGCCAGACCACGATTCGGCCATCGCGGCCTTGGAGAAAATCCTTGCCGAGCAGCCCAAAATGGACGATGAGGAAACTATACGTTTTGTGACGGCAGTCAACGAGTGTGACTGCCTCGACTGGCTTGCCGAAAACCTTGAGCGTGTGATAGCCAAGACAAACAGCCGCGCCTGCCTCGTATACGAACTGGCTATGTACACGTATGAGCGAGAAAGATACGAGGCCGCCGTGCCGCTGTTCGAGAAGCTTGTTACCGAGAAGCCCTTTGCACTATCCTATTGGGAGCTACTACTGGACTCGCAGACCAAAAGCAATGCGCCGGAATCCGATATCGTCGATACCATGGAGACCATGCTCGCCATGGATCCGGACAACCTACCGGCGCTCAAGGCTAAGGCCCAAAAGGCTTATGCCGACGGAGCCGACACCGAAATCCTTGCTGACATCATAAAACGCATTCCCGATGATATGGGCACGCTGTATATGTACATCCGCGCCCTACTGGACCACGGCCAAAAGGAACAGGCCGCCAAATACATCGAAGAAAGGTTATGCGCCAACCCAAAGGATTACAAAGCCCATGTCGCGAACCTCTGCGTGGCAGGCTCCAGAGCCGCCATTAAGGCCATCGCCAAGGAGTTTGCCAATGAAGAAGCCCAAGAAGACGTAACTCCCCAGATGTGGTATGAAGCGCTGCAAAACATCAACAAGGCTAAGGATGCCATTGCCGGTATGGCGTTGATGGTCTGGATTTCCGAGCATTACGAAGAATTGCCCGAATGGTGGACAAAAACACTTGTCTGCAACGCTTTCAATGTCTGCAAATTCAAGTATGTAGTCAGGGCTGTCGAAGCAGACCCGTCGTTTTTCAGTACTTGCGACATCGTGCAATACACGATGGTATGCTTCGCATACGCCAAGACCTATGAATACGACATCGCCTTCAAGATGAGCTGTGGAGGCGTTATACGCGCCAGGACACAATGGCCCGACATGGACCTAAATGACCCAAGATGGAAATTATTATACCTGAATTGCCTGAATATTTTGACCGGCATTATCTCTGCAATTGACGATGCAAGAGATGAAGACAGGCCGGTGCGCCTTGGCAACCCCTTCGAGGTGTATGCCCCGAAAGATTAGCCTTTGCGGCATATAACATTGCGGCATCCCGCCCGACTCAACATACGCAAGACCATAACCACAGCCATGCAAGACAACGCGACACAAGACAACGCAGCCCTCCCGGTGGAAACACATCCCTGGGCGCCATACATCCCCGGCAAAGCCACGGCGCTGCTACTCGGGACATTTCCGCCGGGACGTCACCGCTGGTGCATGGACTTCTACTACCCCAACGCCACCAACGATTTTTGGCGGATTATAGGGCTATTGTTTGAACACGACGCCGCAGCCCTATACGACAGCAAGACGCGTGCCTACGACCTGCCGCGCATCCGGGCAATCCTCGACACACACGGCATCGCGCTCAGCGACACAGTCCTACAGGCACGCCGCACACGCGGGACAGCCTCCGACAAAGACCTCGAGGTTGTCACGCCACGCGACATTGCCGCGCTGGCCAAAGAAATACCGGGCCTGCGCGGTATTGCCGCCACAGGACAGAAAGCCGCCGAGATTATTGCCGCAGAAACCGGGACACCCATACCGACAATGGGGCAATACGTGATGTGGAACGACATCCAGATATGGCGGCTGCCGTCAACCTCGCGTGCCTATCCGCTGCCACTTGCGGCAAAGGCCGGCCATTACCGCCGTTTTTTCACTTCCATAGGCAGCATTCTTCAGTGATTTATATGGATGGCTGGGCTAAAAATTAATTGCCAAGTTCGGCGAAAAGCAGTATTTTTGTAGATAAATGCCGCGACACATCCGGGCCGGGGCGACAACACGAAACAACACCTAAGACAATATATGATACTATCCAACTCGTTAGCCACCTTCGGACGCTACTGCATATTTATGCGGCGCGTATTCTCTCTGCCGGAAAAATGGAAGGTGTTCTTCAAGCGCACTGTCGCCGAGATAATGAAACTGGGCATCGACTCGATACCGCTTGTCATCATTATCTCCGTATTCATAGGCGCCGTAATCGCCATACAGATGCAGCTCAACATTGCATCCCCGTTGATACCGAGCTACACGGTAGGTCTTGCCACACGCGACATCGTGCTACTGGAATTTTCCAATTCAATCCTATGCCTGATACTTGCCGGCAAGGTCGGTTCCAACATTGCCTCCGAGATAGGCACGATGCGCGTGACCGAACAAATTGGCGCGCTCGAGATTATGGGCGTCAATTCGGCCAACTACCTCGTGCTTCCCAAAGTCGTGGGATTTCTACTGTTTATGCCGGTACTGGTAATCTTCTCCATAGGCACGGCCTTTGTCGGCGGCTACCTCGTGGCCGTGTTTACGGACATCATCACCGTGTCGCGCTACGTCTACGGCCTACAGGCACTCTTCAACGAATGGTACGTGTGGTACGGACTTATCAAGTGCCTCGTATTCTCCTTCATCATCACATCAGTGTCGTCATTTTTCGGCTACCATGTGAAAGGCGGAGCGCTCGAAGTCGGCAAAGCCAGCACCAACGGCGTGGTATCCAGCAGCATCCTAATCCTAATGTTCGACGTGTTGTTGACCAAACTCCTACTGCAATGATCGAAGTTAAAGACATCAACAAATCATTTGACGGACGCACCGTGCTACACAATGTCAGCGCCCGTTTCGACACAGGCAAGACCAACCTAATCATCGGACAGAGCGGCTCGGGCAAAACCGTGCTGATGAAATCCCTGGTGGGCCTGCTGACGCCCGAAAGCGGAGAAATACTCTTCGACGGGCGCGACGTGATTGCCATGGACCGCCAACAACGCAAAGACCTCAGGCAGGAAATAGGAATGCTGTTCCAAGGGTCGGCACTCTTCGACAGCGAAACCGTGCTGGGAAACGTGATGTTCCCCCTGGTGATGTTCACGACAAAGACACCTGCCGAGATACGCGACCGCGCCATGTTCTGCCTTGAACGCGTAAACCTCCAGGGCGCGGAGAACAAGTATCCAAGCGAAATATCGGGAGGCATGCAAAAGCGCGTGGCCATAGCCCGCGCCATAGCCCTAAACCCCCGCTACCTGTTCTGTGACGAGCCAAACAGCGGACTTGACCCAAAGACGTCGATACTCATCGACGAGCTGCTCAGCGACATCACGCACGAGTATAATATCACCACGGTCATCAACACCCATGACATGAACTCAGTACTCGGGATAGGCGAAAACATCATATTCATCAACAAGGGCAACTGCGAGTGGACAGGCAACAAAGACCTTATATTCTCGTCTGACAACCAAGCCCTCAACGACTTTGTTTTTGCCACAGACCTCTTCCAGGAAGTCAAGGAATACATCGTCAAGTACGGGCTTAACGCCGTAGGCGCGGCACGCCGCCATTCGTCGAGTCTCAAACAAAAGGCCCAGCAGCAATGAGATTTGCCGACATACCGGGACACCAGGATGTAAAACGCGACCTGGCGGATATGGTGGACAGCGGACGCCTGCCGCACGCCTTGCTGCTCGAAGGTCCCGAAGGATGCGGCAAATTCGCCCTGGCGCGTGCCCTGGCCCAGTACATACAGTGCGAAAACCGCCACGACGGCGACAGCTGCGGCATGTGCCAGTCCTGCCGCCAGCACAAGGCCCACCAGTTCATCGACACGCTATACTCCTTCCCCGTCGTCAAAAAAAACAGCAAGCCCACCATCAGCGACGACTTCCGCAAGGAATTTACGACCCTTATGGACGAAAATCCCTTTATGGACTTCGACCGCTGGCCCGCGATGCTGGACAACACCAATTCACAGCCCAAATTCTATGTCGAGGAGGGCAACGAACTGATACGCAGGTTGTCGTACACAGCCCACTCGGCGCGATACAAAAGCGTGCTGATGTGGCTGCCCGAGCGCATGAACGAGGACACGGCCAACAAGATGCTAAAAATCGTCGAGGAACCATACCCGGACACAATATTTATAATGAGTTCGGACAATCCCCGCGAAATCCTTCCCACGATATACTCCCGCGTACAACGCGTCAAAGTACACCGCTACAGCGACGAGGAGGTGGCCGGATACATAAGCACACACACCGACCTTGACGCAACCACGGCAATGCGCGTGGCCGTACTTGCCCAAGGAAGCATCAACCGAGCATTAGCCCTGAGCGCGATACACGATGACACGGACAAATACCTCGAATGGTTCAAAGACCTGATGCGCAGCGCATACCGCCGCGATGTCCGGGCGCTCAAAGCATGGTCGGTAGCCGTAGCCGCCGAAAAGCGCGAAGGCATACTGCGCTTCCTGGCTTATTGCAGCCGTATGCTCCGCGAGAATTTCATCAACAACCTGCACGACCCCCGGCTGACCGTAATGACAGACCAGGAGAGCGCTTTCAGCTCGCGCTTCTCGCCGTTTATTAACGAGAAAAACGCCGTAGCCCTATTCGACACCTTCAACAAAGCAGCCACAGACATTGCCGCCAATGCGAATGCAAAAATCGTCCTATTCGACATCACAATCACGGTAATACTCCTGCTGCTGAAAAAATAGTGGCGGCAGCCCCCTATCCCATCCGCGCAGGTTGCCGTAAGGCAAACACATCCCGCCGGCCGGGGGCAAACACTTCATGGGTCACCTGACGCCACCGGTCGGATATACAGCCCATAACGCCATAAGCACAGACGAACCTTCGGAAACAAATGACAAAAGACAATAGATTTCTACGCCGCGTCGCACGATATATCGCCACCACGGGCGACACCGTGGACGGCATACGCGATATCAGCCGGACTTGGATGATATTTCCAAACAAGCGCAGCATCATCTTTGCACGCACCTACCTCAAGGACGCGCTGAAAGACCCTACCGTCATGCCAAAGATGATGACACTGGCTGCATTCATGGAAAAAACTTCGGAGCGTGTCGAGATTTCGGCCTTAGAGGCCATATTCAAACTATATGCTTCTTACCGCGTAGTATATAGGCGTGCCGGCGGCGACCAGGACAAAATGCTCGCCTTTGACAGTTTTGCCCATATCGGCAGGATGGTCCTCAATGACTTCAGCGATGTGGACGCATACCTGATAGACCCGGCACAACTATTCGTAAACCTCAAACGCTTCAAGGAAATCAAGTCGAATTTCCTGACAAAGGAGCAGAAAGACGCCGTCCAAAGCATCCTCGGATGCTGCCCCGAGCGCGAAGACGTCGAACACTTCTGGCGGCATATATCATACGAAGGCGACGGGAAGGACATCCAAAAGCGCTTTGTCCGCCTATGGGAAATCATGCTGGACCTGTACACGCACTTCACCTCCGAATTGACTCGCGAAGGATACGGTCTCAAAGGACAAATCCAACGGGCTGTGTACGACAAGCTGCGTGACGGCGGGGGCGAAGCCTGCCCTTATGACTCGATATGCTTTGTCGGCGTTGACGGCTCGACAAAGGCCATACAAGAAATCTTCAAGACTCTGCGGGACCGAGGCAAAGGCTTGTTCTTCTGGGACACGGTCGCGTGCCTTCCCAACGAGTCATACTACCATGGCAACACCGCGCTGCGCAGGCTTCGCCAGCTCGTCCACGACTTCCCCATGCCGGAGGGTTTCGAGCAAAATCCGCCAAACTGGCAAGCGCCCGAAATACACATATACGGGGTTCCGTCCAAGAGTATGCAAGCCCGATACACTGGCGCCGTCCTTGACAAACTGTCTAAAATGAGCGACGGACGCCGCCGCGTACTCAACCGCCGTGCCGACAACACAGCCGTCATCATGCCGGACAGCTCGCTGCTCACCTCGCTGATGTACTCCATATCCCCGGAGATAAAGCCTATAAATATCACTATGGGCTTGTCCTGCCGCCAAATGCCCTTTGCCACATTCATACGCCGCATTGTGTCTATGCATTTCAACGCACGACTAAGGGGCAATACATGGACATTCTTCCGGGACGACATCGAAGCCCTGTCAGCCAATTACTATGCCCAGCTGGTTTCGGCCAAGGACTGCATAGCCCTACACAAGCTTCTATCCGACAGGCAGTTCACATACACGCCGGAACAGCTGAAAACAACGGCACCACAACTCGCCCCTATATTCGAGCCGGTGGATGACGACAAAGACATAGAACAAGTCGGACGCTATTTCAACAACATCCTCGACACTATCACGACACAACTGGCACGCGCCCAAGCGGCCAACGCAAGTGCAGACACAGCAGCCGCAGGCCAGTACGATGACACGTCCAACGCCGAAGCCTCCTCCTACGAGCTACGCATACTCCAAGCCTACCGCGATGCCATACGCACCATCTTCGACCTTGCCGCCAGATACAATATAAAGCCCTCCGAGAAAAGCTACTTCGGGATGCTTGAGCGCATTATAGGTGCGCAGAACATCAATTTCAGCGGCACGCCCCTGTCCGGCGTACAGATTATGGGCGTACTCGAAACACGCGACATCGACTTCGACAACGTGATACTAATGTCTGCCAACGAGCGGGTGTTTCCCCGCCGCCACCTGATGCGCTCCATCATTCCGCCCAACCTGCGCTCCGGCTACGGGCTTCCAACCGCGGCCGACATCGAAAGCGAATACGGATACTTCTTATTCCGCCTGCTCAATTGCGCACGCCGCGTCTACTTTGTCTACGACAGCCGCGTCGGACAAGGAGGTTCTGGCGAAATGACGCGGTATCTCCTCCAGCTGTGCCACATCCTGCCCAAAAGCGCCGTCAAGCACTCGGTGTTGCGTCCACAGCTACAGATGACGCATCCGCGAAATATCGTCATGCCCAAGGACGACTTCGTCAAGAAACGCCTTGACAAATTCCGTAACGGCGGCGGCAACCTCTCCCCGTCAGCCTTTAAGTATTACCTGGCCTGTCCGTTGAAATTCTTCCTCCAGACAATCTGCGGTTTCTCAGACGAGGACGAAGTGACACGCTACATCTCGCCTGCGACATACGGCACCATAGTCCATGCCGTGATGCAAGACCTATTCGAGGCACGACGTGGCGTCGTAATCACCAGCGCCATCATCGACGATATGCTCAACGGGCATTACATCGAAAAGCTCATAGCGTCCAAAATCAACGAGATATTCTACCACGGGCGTTACAGCAAGGGCAAGGACGTGATTATCGAAGCTATGCCCGGCGAAGGAATCCTTATAACCGAATTTGCCGGCAAGCTCATTCGCGAACAGCTGAAAAAAGAGAAACTGAAAACGCCCTTCGTCTTCAAAGCCGCGGAATTCGATTTCAAATTCAACTGGAAACTTGACACGGACACGGCGTTCAACTTTAAGGGCATTATTGACCGCATAGACCTTATAATGAAACCCACGGACGACGGCGCCACACCAGATGGTGACGGCATTTCAGGCTTGTCACCAGAGTCTTTCACCAAGCTGCGTTTCATCGATTACAAGACAGGGGCGGACAAACGCGAAGCCACAAAGGTCGAGCGTCTCTTCGACAAAAGTCCCAACAACCGCAGGGATGCCATATTCCAATTGCTGACCTATGCCCACGCATTCGAATACCTGGCCACACAACGGCCCAACGATGCCACGGTCAAAGAAAAAGATAAAGCAGAAAGGACGGAATTTGACAAGAGCCAGGATTACGACTGGATATGCCGGACAAAACCGTCCATAGACGGCATTAAGCCCGAAATTTACCTGATACGCTCGTCCCTTAGCGATGCGATGAGTGCCGACGTGGACAACATCAAAGTCGGCGGAAGCAAAGCCGGCCCTATCCTATCGCACAAACAGGACAGCGTCATTGAATTTTTGGACAGGTTCAAAGAGCTTGTCAGCAAAATTTTTGACGACGACACGCCCTTTGCACAAGCCGACGACAACAGCAACTGCAAATATTGTTCGTTCCTCAACCTGTGCGACCGCAAGGTTAAATTCCAGTAATGGCCGGAATATACGTTCACATACCGTTTTGCCATAGCAAATGTGCTTACTGCGACTTCTATTCGACGCCGCACACCGACCGCATCAGCTCTTTCGTACAGGCCGTAATTGCCGAGTGGCAATTACGCCGCAACGAATTATCCGGTTCTATTGGCACCATATATATCGGGGGCGGCACACCGTCCATACTGGCCACAGAGCAGCTGTCGCAAATCATCCATGCCCTTCCGACGGACAACATACAGGAATTTACGCTCGAAGCAAACCCGGAAGACATCTCGCTTGAAAAGGTGAAGGCATGGCAGGGTCTCGGCATCAACCGCGTCAGCATGGGTGTGCAGAGCCTCGATGACGAATGTCTGCGCAAAATCAGACGCCGCCATAATGCAGCATCGGCGCTACGTGCCGCCGAGACACTACGCGCAGCAGGTATCACTAATGTAAGCCTTGACGCCATCTACGGCCTCCCCGGACAAGACTTGGCATCATGGGAAGACACCCTTGACGGCCTCCTCGCATACCGCCCGGAACACCTCTCAGCCTACGCCCTCTCCGTCGAACCGGGTACGCGCCTATATGCAGCCATAGCCGCAGGCAAGACGCGCCAGGCCGATGACGACACGTATGCGGCAATGTATGAGCTTCTTTGCGAGAAAACCGCACAAGCCGGATACGAGCACTACGAAATCTCCAATTTCGCCCTGCCTGCGCACAGGGCTGTCCACAATTCACACTACTGGGATATGACCCCGTATATCGGGCTGGGGCCGGGCGCGCACAGCTGGGACGGACACATCCGCCGTGTCAACCCGTCCAATCTGCCGCAA
>X341_Western_Lowland_Gorilla__coassemble_469_pt1 | contig 11446 bp, 8 predicted proteins | sample X341_Western_Lowland_Gorilla__metabat2_low_PE_002 | metagenome-assembled genome bin X341_Western_Lowland_Gorilla | reverse complement strand
ACCTGTCGTGCCATAGTCACTCCTTGATGTTTGTTTTAAGTACGGCTTTTTTTAAGCCTGACCCGATACGGAGCGAGGCTTTGACAGATGGAGGCATCAGCAACCGCTGCCCTTTGGATGGATCTATGGCAATGTACTCGTCAGTCTTGACAGCACAGATGGTGCCAAAACCGGGTATTGCAACATCATCAAGGTTAGAAAGGCATCCTGTAATAATGTCTTTAAGCGCTTCGGCTATGGCGCCTGTCTGCTTTGCGTCCATACCGCATGAACGCGACAAGGTGCTTATGAATGTCTTATGTTCCATTATACCTCTTACTTAATCCCACAAGCGGTCGCCTATGGCGTACCGTGGGCGGTGCTTGACCTCCATGAATATCTTGCCAACATATTCGCCAACAATGCCAAGCGCCATAAGGATTAGGCTGCCAAGAAACCATACGGACAACATTAACGAGGCCCATCCTGAAACACTGTTGTTGTTGAAGTACGATATTAACACCCAGATAGCCACTATTATATCTATAATCAGTAGCGCCAGTCCTACGCCGAAGATTATCCGCATCGGTTTGGCTGAAAAAGACGTAATCCCGTCTATCGACAGGGAGAGCATTTTCCCCAGCGGATATTTGGATTCGCCTGCCACACGGGCCGTCCGGGCATAATAAACAATAGAGTGCTGTAGCCCGATATTAGGTATAATGCCACGAAGAAAGAGGTTGGTTTCGCCATAACCGCCCAACATATCAAGTGCTCGCGCACTCATAAGACGGTAGTCTGCATGGTCGTATATCGTCTGTAGCCCCATCACTTTTTGGAAGCGGTAAAAAGCATGCGCAGTCGTGCGTTTGAACCATGTGTCTGTCTTGCGGGATGAACGGACGCCATAGACAATGTCGTCACCTCCAAGGTGGCGTCGAACCATCTCAATCATAGCTTCCGGGTCGTCCTGAAGGTCTGCATCGATAGATATGGCTGCGTCACAATGTCCCCGGACAGTCATAAGTCCGGCCAACAATGCGTTTTGGTGGCCGCGATTATGGGCAAGCGAGATGGCGCGGACATTCTTATTCTCCGCGTGCATCTGCCTTAATACTTCCCATGTGCTGTCACGGCTTCCGTCGTTGACGCACAGTATGAAGCTGTCTTCCGCCGCGAGTCCCTGCCGACACATATCGTTTAGTATTTGCAGCATACGCGGGATGGTCAGGGGCAGGGCTTCCTGCTCGTTGTAGCAAGGGACTACTATGGCGACAGTCGCAGGTTTGCGGCCGGTGCTGCCGCTTGTCCCATCGCCCTTGGGGGTGGCAGCGGGCGTGTCCGGCCTCTTGAGGCCGGCCTCTCCTTGCGCTGCCTCCGCTTCGGGATTATACGCTGACTTGTGTTCGGCATTAACTTCCATCGATATCAGAAGGCTTGTGTTGGCTGTATTGTCAGTAGCTGCGTGCGATGACCACGCGGCGGGCCGAAGGCCGCCCTGTCACCATACATTTGCCAGGGGTATCGTCACCGCCCAGCGGTATGCAGCGTATAGTTGCTTTGGTTTCGTTCTTTATCCGTTCTTCCGTCTCGGCGGTGCCGTCCCAATGGCAGAGGAAGAAACCACCGTCTTCGATGCGTTTCTTGAAATCCTCATAGTCATCACATACATAGGTTTTGCTTTGCCGCATGTCTAACGCCTTTTGGAAGATGTTGGCTTGGATGTCCTCAAGCAGGCGTGCCACATGGTCCACAATGCCTTCGAGCGGAGCCTCAGATTTTTCGAGCGTATCGCGGCGCATGATTTCGACAGTGCCTTTTTCCACGTCGCGGGCGCCGAGTACAAGGCGGACAGGCACGCCTTTAAGCTCGTAGTCGGCAAATTTGAAGCCGGGGCGTTTGTTGTCCGCATCGTCATACTTGACGCTTATGCCAGCGGCACGCAGCTGCGAAACAATCGGATCCACTACGGCTGAGATTTCGCGTAACTGCTCGTCGTTCTTATAGATAGGTATGATTACGACTTGTATCGGGGCAAGGTGTGGCGGGAGTACAAGGCCGTTGTCATCGCTATGGGTCATGATGAGCGCTCCCATAAGGCGTGTGGATGCGCCCCAGGAATTTGCCCAGACATATTCCGGCTTGTTGTCTTTGTTGGCGAATGTCACGTCAAAGGCTTTGGCGAAGTTTTGGCCGAGGTTGTGCGATGTGCCGGACTGTAGAGCCTTGCCGTCCTGCATAATAGCCTCGATGGTGTATGTGTTGAGCGCGCCGGCAAAGCGTTCGGTCGGCGTTTTGACACCGCGTATAACCGGGACAGCCATATACTTTTCGGCGAAGTCCGCATATACATTGATCATCTGCACGGTGCGAGCCTCGTTTTCTTCGGCCGTGGCATGTGCGCAGTGGCCTTCCTGCCAAAGGAATTCGCTTGTACGAAGGAACATGCGTGTGCGCATCTCCCAACGCATGACGTTTGCCCACTGGTTGATGAGCAAGGGCAGGTCGCGCCACGAGTGTATCCAGTTTTTGTAGGTGCCCCATATAATTGTCTCGCTTGTCGGGCGTACTATCAGCTCCTCTTCGAGACGGGCATCCGGGTCTACTATCACGCCCTTGCCTTCAGGGTCGTTTTTGAGGCGGTAGTGGGTGACAACGGCACACTCCTTGGCAAAGCCTTCGACATGTTCGGCTTCGCGGCATAAGAACGATTTGGGTATTAGAAGTGGGAAGTATGCGTTTTGTACACCTGTTTCCTTGAACATCCGGTCAAGTGTCTGCTGCATTTTTTCCCATATCGCGTAGCCGTAAGGCTTGATAACCATACAGCCGCGCACGGCAGACTGTTCGGCCAGGTCTGCCTTCACGACCAGCTCGTTATACCACTGCGAGTAATTGTCCTTACGCTTTGTAAGTCCTTTAAGTTCTATTGCCATTGTATATCGTTATTATGTTTCTTTATCAATGATTGTTGCGTCGTAAAACGTTACGACTTGCAAAAGTACAAAAAATAACCGATGTGTACAACTGCGCTGAGTTTCATTGAATTATTACAAGTTAACGCGTATGGGCAATATTCATGCCCGAACATAGGCTTAACTTTGCACCGAACAACAAACAAACGAAAGATATGAGTGATTTTTTAACAGGGCCTTCAAGAAGACAAACGGCGTTTAAGAGTTTTCTCGGTGTTAATAGTAAAGTGCAGACATTTGGCATAATTACAGCCGAAAATCCAATGGGTAAGCCATTGACACCACAGGAAAACAAAAAGCGAAGTGAAATGCACATTGGATTTCTTAGACGCAGGCAGTATATATATTATCCGGTAAAAGGGAAATATGGAAATGAAGAAACCATTTTTATGATTTACAACGTTAGCCTTGCTGATATGAAAGCAATTGGAAGGGCATTTGACCAAAAAAGTTTTATATATGCCGAAGTAGCACAAAGTGATAAGCAACCATTAGTCGCTTTTTCTTACTATAAAAAAGGTTATGGTGAGGATGTAAAAACATATGATAATGGCAGGAAAATTAAACCGAATGGACATGATTATAAGTTTGTAGAAAGTAAAAGTGTATATTACGGTTTAGATGATGATGCTGAAGATTACTTTACTGCTATTGGCCGAAATTTCAGATTATCAATACCATTCGACAGTTTTAGTGAATCAATCGTTAGATTTAATGAATTTATTAATGAAAGGTGTATCAAACACGAAGAATATAGATTAAAGTATAATCGTTTGGTTCTTGAAAGCATAGAGAGTAACAGGACTGATAAATCACGCCATATAAGACGCGCACAATTGTATGGTACTCATTATGAAAGGTTTTTAAATTTATAAAGACAATGGAAAACAAAGTATTGCAACAACAACCAGTCATTCTTAGTGCGAATGTTATCAAAATGATCCGTGAGCTTCCAGAAGACGAACGCCAGACGATTGCTCGTACGTTTACGAACGTGGTGGTGCTTTCACAAAAGCTCTCGGAGCAGTCGCTGACGCCGTTGCAGTCGGTTATATGGGCTATGATTTCGTCAAGCCTTCAGTGTGACAACCGGCGCTTTATGAGCAGGCTGGGGCAGTGCTGTTGTTAAGAAGATAGTTTAGTGTTTTAGAGAGAAATCCGTGACAATTAAAAAGGCGTCCGGCCCTTGGGAAAAGGTCGGACGCCGTTATTTTGGGGATTGGAACCGCGGCGTATTATAGCATCGACAAAGACCTGCTGATGAATTCATTGAGGGCTTCGCCCTTGAGCATTCCATTGCCCAGGAGCGCGAGGTCTACAAGCTGCTTGACAACGGGTTGTGTGCCTGCGTACTCACCGGCGAGCTTGTCGCGCTCATCGCGTGTGGCTTTCAGTGATGCTTCGAGGCCGGCAGTCTTTTCTTGCGTGTCCTTGTCATCCTTATTGTCTTTGCGTAGCTCGGATAGGGCCTTTTCATCTTCGGCTATCTTTTGTGCAAGAGGGGCTGTTTTCTCGCCAAGAGCGGCATCAGCTTCTTTGGCTATACGCTCGACAACCGGATTGGCAGTATTGATGACCACGCTGTAGCTGTCCGGGAGTTCGCCGTAGAACGACATTCCAGGCTGCAAGGCTGCCATGTCTTTCATTCGGCGCATATATTCGTTCTGTGTCAACACGATAGGGGTTGATTGCGAGGAAAGAGCCTCAAATGAAACTAGGTAGTTCGTCTTGTCGTCTTGTGGCAGCTGCGAGCGGAACATCGCTGTGAGGACGTCACGCTGGGCATCCGTAAGCCCGGTCTCCTTGTGGTCGTCTTTTGGTATGAGGTTCTCAACGATATCGCTATCGACGCGCACGAGCCTGGTCTTTTCGAGTTTGTTTTCAAGCAAACCGACAAAATGGCTGTCTAACTGTCCGTTGAGGACAATAACCGAATAGCCCTTGTCTTTGGCTGCTTTGATGTAGGTGTATTGTTTCTCGGTGTCTGAGGTATACAGGTATACCGTGTCGCCGTTTTTGTCTGTTTGTACGGGTTGCACGAGGGTTTTGTACTCGTCCAGCGTGAAATACTTGCCTTCTGTATCTTTGAGCAGGCAGAACTTGAGTGCTGCCTCGCAGAATTTTTCATCGGTAAGCATTCCGTATTGGATGAATATGCGCACGTCGTCCCATTTCTTTTCAAAGTCGGCACGGTCTTTACGGAATATCTCGTCAAGACGTGACGATACCTTCTTGGTGATGTATGTGGATATCTTCTTGACGGCGGCATCAGCTTGCAAGTAGCTTCGCGAAACGTTCAGGGGGATGTCCGGGGAATCAATCACGCCCTGGAGAAGCATCATAAAGTCGGGGACGACGCCTTCGACCGAGTCTGTCACGTATACCTGGTTGCAGTATAGCTGTATGCGGTTCTTGGTGACTTCAAAATTGTTCTTGATCTTTGGGAAGAACAATATGCCTGTCAGAGTGAACGGATAGTCCACATTAAGGTGGATCCAGAACAGAGGGTCGTCTTGCCCTGGATAAAGCTCGTGGTAGAATGCGAGGTAGTCCTTGTCGGTGAGTTCCGAAGGCTTCTTTATCCAGCTCGGCTCCGTGTTATTGACCACGTGGTCACGGTCGGTGTCCGTCATCTTGCCGTCCTTCCATTCCTGCTCCTTGCCGAATATTACGGGGATGGGGAGGAAGCGGCAGTATTTCTTCAACAGGGCATCGATGCGTGGCTGTTCGAGGAATTCCTTGTCGTCATCGTCTATATATAAGATAATGTCTGTCCCTCGGTCAGCCTTGTCGGCTTCGGTCATCGTGTATTCCGGCGAGCCGTCACACTCCCAGCGCACAGCCTTGGCGCCCTCCTTGTATGACAGCGATACGATGGCGACTTTCTTGGACACCAAGAAAGCCGAATAGAAACCCAGTCCGAAGTGGCCTATGATGGTCGCAGCCGAGTCTTTGTATTTCTTCAGGAATTCTTCTGCCCCTGAAAAAGCTATCTGGTTGATGTACTTGTCGATGTCCTCGGCTGTCATACCGATTCCCCGGTCGCTTATTGTAAGCGTGCCAGCGTCCTTGTCTATGGATACGCGGACATCCAGTGCGCCTGTCTCGCCCTTAAACTCGCCTATGGACGACAGGGCTTTGAGCTTTTGTGTTGCATCAACTGCATTCGAGACCATTTCCCGAAGGAATATCTCGTGGTCGCTATAAAGAAATTTTTTGATTACGGGGAATATATTGTCCGTAGTCACTCCAATTGTTCCTTTTCGCATATTGTGGATTGTTTGTTGTACTATTCTATGTGTTTGACTATAGATATAGCAAAACCTGTGCCATAATATGGAGGAACGCGGCTCGTGCTATCGGTCAGCCGATAATATAGCTGATGATTGTCGCCCCGTCGTCTGACACTGGCACAAAGATAGCCATAAGTGCGAGCAAGATGAATACGACCAGCACAGCCAGGGTGCCGTGGCGTATTATCCAAGGCGGGGCCTCGCCCAGGATGCGGCGTATTTTGGGCGAGCGTGTATTGATGTCGTTTAGCTGGCTTTTTCCCATAGGATTTCGGTATGTTGTGGCAGGTGTTTTATTGTCCGAGTTCAAGCTGGTTTTTGACGAGGCTGTAGTATACGCCACGGGCTTCTACCAGGGTTTTATGTGTGCCAGTCTCGGCTATGCGGCCTTTGTCAAGGACTATTATCTGATCGGCATCGCGCACCGTCGAAAGGCGGTGTGCCACCACGATGACGGTACGGCCACGATAAAAACCGGAAAGATTGTCCACGATGGCGTGTTCGTTAGACGCATCCAGCGAATTGGTTGCCTCGTCCAGCATTATGTATTGTGGCGAGCGGTATACGGCGCGGGCGATGAGTATGCGCTGTTTCTGACCCTGGCTCAGCCCCATGCCCTCGTTGCCGATTTTAGTGTGGTATCCGAGCGGTAGTGACTGGACAAAGTCATAGATGTTGGCGACCTTGGCCGCATAATCCAGCTTTTCGGGGTCTATCTCAGAGTCATCTATCGCGATATTGCACTCGATGCTTTCCGAGAAAATATAGCCGTTCTGCATCACGACGCCACAGTGACTCCGCCACCATCGTGGGCTGTATTCCTTGATGTCCGCCCCGGCAATGCGTATTTCACCTTCCAGCGGCGGATAATATCCGAGCATAAGTTTCAGCAAGGTACTTTTGCCACTGCCCGATGCGCCGACTATGGCCGTGGTTTTTCCTTCCGGGATGACCATGCTGATGTCCTTCAACGTGTAGATGGGCGAGTCTGTGTCGTATTTGAACGACACGTGGTCGAACACAATGTCCCTTGCCCCGGCAAAATCGGTGCGCGTCCCGGCCAAAGATTCTTCGTTTTCGCCACGGTGTACCTCGTTGATGCGTTCCAGCGATATGCGCATATCCTGGCACGAGTATACAAAGGACATCAGCTGTTCGATGGGAGAGTTGAGCTGCCCGACAATATACTGGATGGCGAGCATCACGCCGATGGTTATTTCGTCCTCGATAACCGCTGTCGCGGACAATATGGTGATGAGTATGTTCTTGACCTCGTTGATTAGGATTGCTCCGGTCTCTTGGAGTTGCTGCAACTTGAGGACGCGCATACGCGTCCCGAAGAGGTCGGCCTGTGCGTCTTCCCATTCGTAACGCCGGAGCCTTTCGCAATTCTGCAATTTGATTTCGGGCATTGACGACAGCATCTCGTAGGTCTTGCTTTGGCTGACAGCCTCATACTCGAAAGTCTCGTAATCGAGGGCTTTGCGCCGCCGCAGAAACCGCACAATCCATAAAGCGTAGGCGATGCTGCCGCCCATGAATACGGCAAATATAACGCCGTTATATAGCAGCAGCACAATGCCAAAAACCACGAAGCTCAATACCGCGAAGGCTACGTTGAGAACCTGTCCGGTCAGGAACGACTGCACACGGCTGTGGTCGGCAACACGTTGCAACAGGTCTCCCAGGAGCCGAGCCTCAAAGAACGACATCGGCAGTTTCATCAGCTTGATGAAGAAGTCGCTGACAAGGCTGATATTCACCCTCATGGATATATGCAGGAGCAGCCACCGGCGTATAAAGTCAGTGGCGGTGCGTCCGGCCACAATAACCAGTTCGCCTATGAGCACCAACCATATAAAGCCGATGTCACGCCCCTTGATACCCGTGTCAACAACAAGTTGCGTGAGGAACGGCATTGCCAACTGCAACAGGCAACCCAAGACAAGGCCGAGGGCAATTTGTACCAGGTAGGCACGGTATCCCTTGATGTAACCAAGGATAAACCGCAATACGGAGGGCGTGGTCACGTGTTCTTCGGCGACCGTGCCGAATTTGTCAGTCGGTTCCAAGAGCAGGGCTATGCCTTTGCCTGACGTTCCGGCCCAATGGTCCAGAAATTCGTTCCTGGTGAGGCGCAGCAGCCCTTTGGCGGGATCACAAATGTAATAGCGGCCACGGTCATCTATGCGGTATAAGATTACAAAGTGGTTCTGGTTCCAATGCAGGATGCAGGGTAGGGGAAGGTCGTGCAGTTTTTCGATGGGGATGGAAACATTCATTGTCTCGAAGCCGAGGCGTTGTGCCACTTTGGACAGGCCGAGCAGCGACATGCCCTCGTTGCCGATACGTCCAATACTTGAAACGAAACGGGCCGAGTAGCGCTTCCCATAATAACGGCAGACAGACACCATGCAGGCTGTTCCGCACTGCATGGCATCTGTCTGTTTAGTGAAAGGGAAACGCTTCATTCCATGAGGCTAATTTTGTGTGGCTCGGATTATTGGCTGACCTTGCCTTTGTTATAGGAGTTGAGCCCACTTTCGGCACCCTCTCCGTTGGACAGCATCTTGCCAGCATGTTTGCGCGAACGGCCTATCGAAAAGCTGTATACAACGTCTAATTGCACAAGATTGTGCAACTTGGTGTATTCCGAACTTACGATGTAGTTGAATCCGGGGATACTTCCGCTCTCGTAGTCGTTATGGCCGCTGTAATGCCATTGTGCGCCGAATGCCCAGTTGCGCCATTTATATTGGACTACGGCGGCATATTGTGCGCTTAACCGTTCGGTTAAGTCTCCGTCCCAAGATCTTCCGGAAGAATTGGCTGCAAGTTCCAGCGTTAATGCCTTATGTCGCAATATCACAGAGCCGCCAAATCGGAAATGCTTATGGTTGTAGCGTTGTGCCAGTGTTGAGTACTTTATCGCGTCACATTCGATGTATGGGGCGAGTTCCACCCACTTGAATGGGAACCATGAAATAGAGAGATACAATCGTTGGGAATATAGATAAGACATGCTGTATTGCTTTGATACAACCATCCCGTTGTCATACATCAATGTGCTGATAAATGGCTTATCGGCGTATCCCATTGTATACGTGGCAAATATTTTGTTCCCTGAATTGCCCAAAAAATATGACATAAGTAATGTCCCCTTTGTTGACCAATAACTTTTTAGCTCAGGATTGCCAGTGAATATAAACCAATTGTCTTTATAGGTATAGCTTTCGCTCAGGCTGCTCAAGCCCGGCGTTTGCTTCGTCGTATAAAAATCGAGCCGCGTGTTGAAGCCCTTAACTGATTTCGGCCACCAATTAGCGGAAAAGGTCAATTGTGGCGCAAATATTGTGTGCGTTTGAGCTCCGTTGTACTCACTGAATACAGATGCACCGAGTGTCTCAAAAAAGTGGAATTCGTTGTTAAAACTCCACGCCATAGCCGTGTTTAGGAAGACACTTTGTTTATGTGGGGTGACTGTATTACTGGAATACTCCTGCTTAATTTGGGAATATTTATAATTCCCCACACCAGTAAAGTGACCTCCAAGCCACGGAGTATTAACATAGCCATAAGCAGAAAACGCATACGAGCTGTTATCTAATCGACTATTGTTGCTGTAGCTATATTGGCCGTATGGTTCGGGCATAACAACTTTTGACCATGCTTCCGAATATGATTTGCCAAAACTGTTGCTGGCGGAAACCGCAAAAGACGTCTGTCCCTTTACGAGGGCGTAATATATGTTTGCATTAATAGAATTGCTTCGCGATTTCAGGTGAGACTGGCTTGTGCCATAGTATTTCTGTGCGCCTTCGGTCAATAGCGATGTTCCGGAACTGTTTTGCTCGCCGGGATTTATACCTCCCACGACAGAGACGTTGAACAGGTGGTTGCCCTGATAACGCTGATATTCGGCAGATATGTTGTGCCGTGCGCCTTCGTAACGTCGCTTGGTGTCGTACATCGTACATCTCCCGAGTTTGTCATAATTGTATTCGGAATGTTCGCCGATGTTCCCTATATTACGATAGTTAACCCAGTATCCTGTTTTCACCATGTTCAGGGAGTCTGTATACGTGAGAACGGCCTGGTTGAAACCGTCGCCAAGGGCAACCGCATTGGACGTGTTGAAATATCCGTCGTATTGCTGGTCGTGTTTCTTGTTGGTGATGACGTTTACGATGGGGCCACGTGTAAATATCGTGTACTTGGGCGGAGCCACGGCATAATATTCGACTTTCTTGATATCCTTCCCCTTGTATGTGCGCAGTCTGTCTCCGTCTGCCGGGACGCCGTTGATCAGGATGTACACGCTCTCGTTGGTGGCACTTGTAAGGGAGCGTCCGTTCAGCGAGGTGTTAAAGAATACCAGTGATGATATGGCGTCCAGCGCATTTGTGCCGAAAGTGCGGTTTTCCTCCGACAGCAGCAGTACCTCGTGGTCACCCTTGTGTATCACCCTTTCGGCGACAATTTCCACTTCCTTGAGGCTTACAACTCCTGTCGTATCGTTTACAGCGGCTGTACTGTCTGATGGTTCAGATGCAAAGGCCGCGCTCCCCGTCATGGCAAAAACAATGACGGCACATAGAGCGGGGTTATTCGGTTTCTTCATGTAGATGTATTAAGTAGTTCAACAAAGTTTTTTCGAATACTTCGTCCACGGCATCAACCGAGGATCTTGGTGGTCTCAAACTCTTGAAGTTCGAACTTGCTTAATCTATAGTGTTCATAACATTAAAATTTTGATTGTTTATAACTCTGTACGCCGCAAAGTTAAGAAACATTTTTATTGATAGCAATTGGCATATTTCGGAATACACTTATTTTTATGGCATAAAGGCCGCAGATTTGGTGCCGTTTTTATTTCCAAATTGCCACAAAGTGGGTTAATATGCTAATTATAAACGATATGTCTACTCATAAAAAAATATTATGAAACTAAGACAAACTAAGACAAGGGGATAGAACATGTGGTGAACGACACATAAAAAAGCCCGTGCAGGACGAGATTTGCACGGGCTTTTGGCGAGTATGACGCGTGTTTTGTCAGTCAGTAGAGTCTGATGCTCCTGACAATGACAACTCGGCGCGGTTGTCGCTACGCTTGGTGAAGATGACCGTAACGCCGTTGACGTTGAAAATCAAATCGTAAGTTTCACCGCCATTACTATAACTTTCGGTGGTGCTTGC
>X341_Western_Lowland_Gorilla__coassemble_468_pt1 | contig 11503 bp, 15 predicted proteins | sample X341_Western_Lowland_Gorilla__metabat2_low_PE_002 | metagenome-assembled genome bin X341_Western_Lowland_Gorilla | reverse complement strand
AGTAAGGCCTGGGCGGGCAGACCGGGTTCGGAGGTCCCTGGGTATTCAGGAGCCTCTGAAATCTCTGAAATCTCTAAAATCTCCGAGTTCGGCCAAGCGCCCACCTGTCCCAAAAATTGGTACAGATAAACCAATTAACATCATTTAACTAAAAATTTTTCCAAAAAGGCATTTACTTTCAAAATTAAGCAGTATCTTTGCATCGGATAAGAACATCCACAAGTGATTGATAATTTGTTTGAGTTAAAAGAAATTCGAAGGTCCTTAAATCCAAAAAACCACGACTTGTAACGCATTTTCAAGTATTGCATAGCCATCAGTTGTTGAAACTGGTGGCTTTTGCTTTTTTTGTGGGGGCGTGGGAATAATGGGAGCAATGGGAATAATGGGACTGATGGGAATAATGGGACTGATGGGAGCAATGGAGAGTATAGAGGCAATGACATAGTTCCCATGATTCTTATGATTCCCATAGTTCTTATAATCCTGTTCTTATAATCCTGTTCTTATAATCCTCAGGGTTTTCCCCATAAGGGCCTGGGGCGTCGGGCTACCGGAGGGTGTCGCGCAGACGCATGAGCAGGCCGAGGGGGAGGAAGGGCAGGGAGCGGCGCCCGGCCTGGGCGGTGCGGCGGCACAGGGGGCCGCGGGCAAAGCGCCAGTAGTTGGTGTACGCCTTGGCGCGTTGCGCGGCTGATATGCCGGGACGGTGGGCCATCTCGCTGTAGAAGAGCGCGGAGGCTTGCGGCGAGCGGGCGCGCTGGCGGACGATGGAGGCCGTGAGGCCGTCGCCGAGGTACTCGCAGACGTAGGTGGGGTGGCAGTAATAGCGCACGCGCAGGCCGCGGTCGGCGATGCGGAACCATACGAGTGCCTCGGGACAGAAGCGCTCGCCCTCGAATACGGGGAAGGGCAGGGCGCGTAGCACGTCGGTGCGCCATATTTCGGCCATGTCGCCGGTGATGCCGTGTTTGAGCGCCAGCTCGGTGGGGAGGCACTCGAGGTCGTCGAAGCTTGCCGGGGAGCCTATGCGCGTGCCGTCGTGGTGCACGCGTGTGCCGCTGATGCCTCCGACAGACGGGTCTGCCTGGGCCTCGGCGGCGCGTGCCACGGCCCATTCGACGGCGTCGTCCAGCAGGTGGTCGTCGCTGTCTACGATGAAGAACCACGGGGCGCGTGCGGCGGCGACGCCGTGGTTGATGGCGGCGTGCTTGCCCCCGTTTTGCGGCAGCAGGATGTAGCGCATGTTGACGCGGCCTTCCGCCGCCCAGCGCTGTAGCAGCGCGGCTGTGTCGTCCGTGGAGCAGTCGTCCACGACTATCCACTCGAAGTCCCGGCAGGTTTGAGCCACGAGGCTCTCGTACAGCCGCGTGAGGATGTAGGCGCGGTTGTAGGTGGGCGTGAAGATGGTTATGCGCGGCTGCGGGCCGGGGGTGGCGGCGCTCATAGGGCGTTGTCTTCGTTTATCGAGAAATTGATGAAATCGACGAGCGGCGCGAGTGCGTGTATGTGCCTTGCGGCGGTGTCTGTCCATGAGGCCGTGGCGAAGTCTTCCGGGCGCATGGGCGCGAAGCGTCCCCATTCGTTCAGGCGCAGGTACTCGATCATCGGGTGGTCTTTGGGCCAGCCCTTGGGGGCGGTTTTTAGCGCCTCGCCCCACCATTGGGGCGTGAATGCGGGGTCGGCGTCCAGCGCGGCGGCAATCTCGGCGAACTCGTCGGCGTCCGCGTCTATGGCCGAGCGCACCTTGCGTTTCTGTGCCGCGTCGGGCATCCACAGGCCGCCGTACACGCCCGTGCCGGCGTATCCGCCGCCAATCTGGACGTAGAAGCACGCGCCCTGGCCGTGCCGTCCGCGTGCGGATATTACGGCGCCGAGGTGTGTCTTGTAGGGCGTCTTGTCGGGGCTGAAGCGCGTGTCGCGGTATATGCGGTAGGAGCAGTCCTTGGCGGCGACGTTGCCCAGCTCGGGGCGGAATGTCGCGGCGGTGTTCAGCAGCCGTTGCAGGTCGTCGAGCCACTGGGCCTGCACGGCATCGTACTCGGCGCGGTGTGCCTGGAACCACGGCCTGTCGTTGTTGGCGGCAAGTCGGTCTAAGAATTTGAAGTAGTCGGTGCGTGCCATTGTTGTGTGCGTGGTGTTTTGCCTGTATGCGGCGTGCCTGTGCGGCTTCCGTTGCCGCCGGTGTCGTTACTTGCTGTCGGGGATGTCCTCCCACTCGGCGTCCACAATCTGCTGTTCGACGGTGTAGCGCGTGCTGTGGCGGCCGTTGTCGGCGGTCTCGGAGGCGGACACGGCTATTTCCTCGTAAGCCACGTACTCGCCGTCGCGGGGGTCGATTTTCTTGGAGCGGCGGTGTTGTGCCGTGCTGTCTTGCTGTCCGCTGCCGCCGTCTCCGTTGTCCATGCCGCGAAAAGCGTCACGTACGCTCTTGCGTGCGCGATGTACGAAGAATGCCGCACGCACCAGCGTGACGAGGACCGGCACTATTATGAATATGAATAGCAGTAAGAATATGAGGCCGAAAATCGACATAGGTCAAGAGGTTTGAGAGTTGTGGTACAATAAAGTGCCTCCGTTGCCGGCGCGGGGAGGGGTGGCGCGTGTCATTGTTCCTTGCGTGCCAGCAGCGAGATCATCAGGTAGAGGATGATGCTCCATGCCAGGCCCGTGACGCCGTAGATGGCGACGAAGGCTATGGTGGCGAGGATGATGACGTAGCGGCGGAAGTTCTCGGCGAGGGCGAAATTCTTGAATTTCAGCGAGAACATCGGCAGGTTGGAAACCATTATGAGGCTGAAGAGCACCAGCAGCAGGGCTGTGACGGCCTCGCCGCCGGGCAGGCATTTGTACTGGTCGATCCATCCGGCCATGCCCACCCAGAATATGGCGTTGGCCGGGATGGGGAGACCGCGGAAGGTGGTCTTGCCGACGTCGCTGACGTTGAAGCGTGCCAGGCGCAGCGCCCCGAACACGGGGATGGCGAGGGCGGCGAAGCACAGCGGGCTGCCTGGTGCGTAGTGGCGGAAGAGGTTGAGCATCAGCATCGCCGGGGCCACGCCGAAGCTGACGAGGTCGCTGAGCGAGTCCAGCTCGGCGCCGATTTTGCTGTAAGCCTTGAGGAGCCTTGCGCAGGCCCCGTCGCAGAAGTCGAAGACGGCGGCGGCACCGATGGCTATGGCGCACCACTGCCATCCGGCGAGGCCGGCGACGGTGTCCGTGGCGCTGAAGGCGAAGATGACGGCTATGCAGCCGCTGAGGAGGTTGAGGCAGGTGATGCTGTTGGGTATCTGGGCGATGATTCGTTTCATAGCTTTTGGGCCTTCGGTCGTGGAGGCGTCATTTAGTGTTTTGTGCCAGGGCCGGGTCGGCGTCGGGGCGCAGGAGGCCCACCTGTGTGACGCCGCCCACGGTCTTGTCCCCTATGTTGACATAGATCTCTGTGCCTATGGGGAGGTACAGGTCTACGCGTGAGCCGAATTTGATGAAGCCCATGTGGTCTTCGATGGAGGCTTCGACGCCCGGCCCGGCGTATGTGGCGATGCGTCGTGCCACCGCGCCGGCAATCTGGCGCATGAGCACCTGCTGCCCGTCGGGGGTGCGTATGACCACTGTCGAGCGCTCGTTCTCGGTGCTGGACTTGGGCAGGTACGCGGCCAGGAAGCGGCCTTTGTGGTGCTTGGCGTATACCACTTCGCCGTCTACGGGGAACCAGTTGGCGTGGACGTTGACGATGCTCATGAACACTGACAGCTGGATGCAGCGGCAGTGCAGGTACTCGTCCTCGAAGACTTCCTCGCGTGCCACCACGCGCCCGTCGGCGCTGGAGACCACGGCGTGGAGCGTATCGCCCCGGAAGCGGCGCTTGGGCGACCGGAAGAAGTTGGCGACCAGGGCGTAGAACGTGCCAAGCACGGCGGTGAATACGATGGCGAGGGTCAGGGGCCGCACGCATAGCCACAGGGGGACGCATACGGCGGCGCTGAACACAAACAGCGCAATCAGTATGTGGGTGCCTTCGTGATGTATTTTTACTCGCATGAGGTTCGGTTGTCTATATGGTGTAAATCGTGTGCCGCGTGCGCCCTGGCTGCTGCCGGACGGCTGTGCGGCCTTTGCCGGGATGCCGTGCCGCGGCCTTTGCGGCGCTTGGCACACATTCAATTTGCAAATTTACGCTTTTTTCCTGAGATACGGCCACGGCGGACAGCCAAAACCGCATTTGTGGGCGCAAAAATCGCTTGTGGCGCCTTGTCCCGGCTCCGGGCGCGTGCCGGCGGCGGTCTTGCACGGCGTGTCGCGCCGTGTGCGCGGGTATGCCGACGCGATGTGAAAATAAGTTAACGTCTGCGAAATGTTTTGTTGTTGAGCCGAAAAGCGGACAATTTGCATAAAATGTCAGCCTGACGGCTGTGAAGACGGCGAAAAGTGCCGTGGCACGCCCCTGGCGTCCGCGCCAAAGAAGACCGCGCCGAAGAAGACCGCGCCGAAGCAGACGATTAACAAATATCTACCCACCCATATAACAACAAAAGACATGGACGAACTTAAGAAAAAACTTCTGGCTCTTGATCCGAAACAGAAATTGCTGATTGTCGCCGGCGGCGCCCTCCTGGTGATGCTGCTCTACCTTGTGCTTCCGCAATTGTCGTTAGGCGATTATAAATCGTTTAATGGCGCGCAGTGCTTCGGCGGTACGTCTGCGCCACTTATCATGTCGCTCGTCATGTTGGCCCTTCCGCTACTGACGGCATATATGACATACGCCAATAGAGTCGTGAACCCACTGTGGGCCTACATCACGACCGGCCTGTACTTCCTTCTTGGTCTCTTCAGCTCGTCGTTCTTGCTCTCGCTTGCAAGCGGCTGGTGGATTACGTTCGTCGTGGCCGCTGTATGGACGGTGGCTTGCGCCTTGCTCAAAGGTTCGGAAGTAAAGATGTAGTCCGCAGGCATATAGCTTAGACATAGGCGCGGACGCGGCCACCGGGCGGCGTCCGCGATTGCTTTTGTAAGTTGCCGATGTACAGGCGGATGCGATGCCGTGCCTTCGCCTTGTGCCGCGAGGCCGAAAAATTTCGTAACTTTGTGGTGTGGAATTAGAAGAGTATATCGCCCGGCATATCGATGCCGAGCCGCCGGAGCTTGAGGCCCTGTGGCGGCGCACCAACCTGCGGCACGTGTATCCGCGCATGTGCTGCGGCCATGTGCAGGGACGCCTGTTGAAGATGCTGGTGTCCATCGCCGCGCCGCGCCGCATCCTCGAAATCGGCGCCTTCACCGGGTACTCTACGCTGTGCCTTGCCGAGGGTATGCCTCGGGGGTGCACCCTCGACACGGTGGAGGTGGACGACGAGCGCGAGGACGAGCTTCGGGCGCTTTTCGGAACCGACGCACGCGGCGCCGACATCCGCCTGCACATCGGCGACGCCATGGAGGTGGTGCCGCGCCTGCCCGGACAATGGGACTTGGTGCTGCTGGACGCCGACAAGCGGCTGTACCTCGAAATGCTGAAGATGGTGGCCGGCCGCGTGCCTGTGGGCGGCATAATACTTGCCGACAACACCCTGTGGAGCGGCAAGGTGCTGGCGGACGATGCCGGACATGCCGACGCGCAGACCCGGGCGCTGGCACGCTTCAACGACGCCGTGGCCGCCGACCCGCGCTTTCAGAAAGTCATCCTGCCCGTACGCGACGGGATGACGATAATGCGCCGCGTGCGCTGAGCGCCGCGCCCTTTCAGATTGTATAACATACACAAACACACTGTAATAATGGAAACAACACGCCAAGCCAAGATATCGCGGCTCCTACAGAAGGAGCTGAGCGAGCTTTTCCGCCAGCAGACGGCGAAGACCCACGGGACGCTTGTGAGCGTCAGCACGGTGCGCGTCAGCCCCGACCTCTCGGTGGCACGCGCCTATCTGTCGATATTCCCGTCGGAACGTGCCGCCGAGATTATCAAGAGCATCAACGAGTCGGCACGCACCATCCGCTACGAGCTGGCGCAGAAGGTGCGCTACCAGTTGCGCAAGACGCCCGAGCTGTCTTTCTTTGTGGACGACTCGCTGGACTATGCCGAGAATATCGACCGCCTGTTGGCTTCGGACGGCATAGGGCTGTCCGGGGCTGCGGATAAGGGGGAGGAAGCCGGTACGGACGAGTGAGGCTGGTGTCCCGATGCCGGTACTGCGCATAGCCTTCCGATACCTGCGAGCGCGCCACTCGCACAACGCGGTCAACGTCATCACCTTTGTGTCGATGGCCGGTATCGCCGTGTCCGTGGCGGCTATGGTGGTGGTGCTGTCCATATTCAACGGCTTCGGCGACCTTGCCGCCTCGAATATGGCGGTGCTGGACGCGCCGCTGCGCGTGGCTCCGCGCAGTGGCGGCGCCGTCGCGGATGCCGACAGCCTGTGCCGCGCCATAGAGGGGCGCGTGCCCGGCGTGACGGCTGTGCCGGTAGTCACCGAGCGGGTACTGCTCATCAGCGGCGGGCGCCAGGTGCCGGTGGTGTTCAAGGGCATTCCGCAGGGGTATGACACGCTGTCGGCGGTGGGGGCCTCGGTCATCGACGGCGCCCTGGCCTGGGACGTCCCCGACGCCCTCGGCGAGGACTTTGCCGCCGCCACCATCTCGGTGGGCGTGGCCAACTCGCTGCTTGCCACGCCCGACGCTGACCACCCCGTGCGGCTGTATGTGCCGCGCCGCGTGGGACGCATCAACCCGGCCAGCCCCATGTCGGCCTTTCGCGGCGCCGTCCTGAGCGTCTGCGGCGTCTTCCGCACCCAGCACAACGACATCGACCGCGACCACATCCTGGTGCCGTTGCAGGTGGCCCGCGACCTTATGGAGTATGGCGCCCAGGCCACTGCCGTGGAGGTGTTCGCGGCAGACGGCACGGACTTTGACGCGCTGCGCGACGCCGTTGCCGCCGCCGTAGGGCCGCAATACGGCGTGCAGACGCGGCTGCAGCAGCGTGCCACGGCCTTCCGTATGATTGCCATCGAGAAGTGGATAACCTTTCTGATGCTGTCTTTCATCCTTGTCATCGCGCTTTTCAACATCGTCTCGACGCTGTCGCTGGTGGTGATCGAGAAGCGCCGCAACATGGAGACCCTGCGCTGCCTCGGCGCCACGCACGCGATGACGCGCCGGGTGTTCATCACCCTGGGATGGCTCATCACGGCGGTGGGCTCGGCGGCGGGCATGGTGCTGGGCGTGGCGCTGACCATGGCGCAGCAGTACGGGCATTTCCTCAGTCTCAGCGCCGGCGAACAGGCGCGTGACATGATGTCGATAACGTGGTACCCCGTGCGGCTCGACCCGGTGGACTTGCTCGTGGTGGCGGCCATAGCCGCGCTCACGGGCCTGGCGGCGGCGCAGTCCACGCGACTTTTTGTCCGCCGCCGTCCGCCCACGGCGGTAGTCAGCGACTGAGAGCCGTCCGCCACGGCGTTTTTCCTGAAAAAACGATAGATACGAGATAAAAACCGAAGGGGTGCCAAAATGGCGGATTGCTGCGTGGACGCAATATCCCCCCTACAAGGCAACCGCTTTTGACACCTCCCTCACAACCCATAAAGACAATGCAAACAGTACTATTCCATTCCACCATATTCGGGCCGATACACAGCCGCCGCCTCGGCGTGTCGCTCGGCGTCAACCTGATGCCGGACGACGGCAAGGTGTGCACCTTCGACTGCCTGTACTGCGAAGCCGGGTACAATGCCCAGGGCACCGGCACGACGGGCCTGCCCACACGCGCACAGGTGCGCGAGATGCTTGAGGCGCAGTTGCAAAAGATGCAGGCCGAGGCGGCGCCGCTGGACGTCATCACTTTCAGCGGCAACGGCGAGCCGACGCTGCACCCCGGGTTCGCAGGGGTCATTGACGACACCCTGGCGCTTCGCGACCGCTACTATCCGCAGGCCAAGGTCAGCGTCCTCACCAACAGCACGCGTGCCGCCGTCCCGGCGGTGGCGCTGGCGCTGCGCCGCGTGGACAACAACATCGTCAAGCTGGACAGCGCCGTCGATGCCACCTTCTGCGCCCTCAACCGCCCCACCTCGCCGGGAACGACGCCCGAGAGCGTCATCCAGAGCCTCCAGCAGTTCTCCGGCCAGGCGATAGTGCAGACGCTGCTGACACGCGGGACGCACGACGGCACGGCCATAGACAATACCACCGATGCCGAAATCGAGGCGCTGTGCGACGCCTACCGCCGCATACGCCCGCGCTCGGTCATGCTGTACTCCATCGACAGGCAGACGCCTGAACATTCGCTCACAAAGGTAGGTCACGACGAGCTGGCCGCCATCGCCGCACGCATCACCGCCGACACGGGCATACCCGTCTCGGTGGCATAGCCGTGCGGACATAAACGCAAATCGGCGGATGCTTCGCAGGCGTCCGCCGATTTGTCGTTTATGGGGGGCTGGGGAATGTGCCTAATCGCTTTTCTTTGGCCGTCCGCCGATTACGAAGCCTATGGTGAGGGCTGCCGTGTGAAAGCCGCGCCGCACAATCATGCAGTGTGCCGTCAGGCGTATGTGGTGGAATAGCTCGATGCCGGCACGCGGCATGAGTACAAAAGTTTCGTTGGATGTAATGTATTTATAATTGGAATCACCTTCTTGGTCGAGGGATGCAGCACCGATGCCGATGCCGACAAATGGGTTGACCCGGTATCCCTGCCTGAAATTATAGTCGCCGGTTATGCCGTACGCCCATGTGCGGTTGGTCTGAACGCCCACAGAGCCATTTGGCCGATAGAAGTTTCGCGATGCTGCATCAAGCTGCAGGAATACGCCGCAGTCCCATGGCTGTTCCTCTGTGTTGTACCGAAGCTCCAGCCCAAGAGATATGCCCACATCGTTATCGCCGCCGCGATATCCTCCTAACGGCATCGTTAGTCCGCCCCTAACTTCAAACTCGAACATGCGGACAAGCCGGGGCTCTACTGCGTAGGCCGATGCGATGCAGAATAGGCAGACAAGAGCTAATGCTATTCGTTTCATCAGTCGGGGTCTTTGTCTTTGTAGATGCGGGCGGCAAGCCATTTGCCCTTATACTTAATAGCACCATACACATTTCCTCGGTATATTTCAATTCCATCTGTCTTCGGAATCTTTATACGAACTAATTGTCTAATCATTTATTTCCGTGGTGTTGGATTGTTTGGGTTGTTAGTTGGTGTTTTTTTGTGTTGAGTCCGCATAAGGGAAAGCAAATGCGGCGTCATAGACGTCTATTAATGCTGCAAAGATAATGATATTTCTCGAATAATATGTCGAGAATGATGCTCTTTTTAGGAAAGGATGTGCTTTGGAATAGTTCTTCCCGAATTTTGTGTGCTTTGTGGTATTGTCCGTGTCAAAAATGTAGCCCTTGGAGGACGTGGAGGTATGTGTCGATGGCGGCGCGGACTTCGTCGGTGGCGATGTACTCGTCGGCGGCGTGGGAGCGGGTGCTGTCGCCGGGGCCGCATTTGACGGAGGGCCATGGCATGAGTGCGCGGTCGCTGAGCGTGGGCGAGCCGTAGGGCGCGAGGCCGAGCATTTCGAGCCGCCGTACTATGGGGTGCTGCGGCGATATGGACGATGGCGTCAGGCGCAGTGAGCGCGGCGTGAGCGTGCACCACCCGGGCACGGTTGCACGCATGGCCGCCAGGACTTCCTCGTTGGAGTGCGTGTCGGTGGTGCGCACGTCGATCATCAGGCGGCACTCGGCGGGGATGACGTTGTGCTGCGTGCCGGCCCAGATGCCTGTCACGGTGATTTTGACCGGGCCGAGGGTGGGGGATACCGGCGGCAGCTGTAGGCGCCGCAGGGTGTCGGCCACCTGCATGGCGCGGTAGATGGCGTTGCCCTCGCCGCCGTCGTCGGTGCGTGCGGCGTGTCCGCCGACGCCTGTGACAAGGGCGTCGATGACGATGAGGCCCTTCTCGGACACGGCGGGGCGCATCCCCGTGGGCTCGCCGACGATGGCGGCGTCGATGTGCGGCAGCAGGCTGCGCAGCGCTTCCATGCCGCCGCGCCCGCTGACTTCCTCCTGCGCCGAGGCGGCGATGGCGATGTTGTAGTCGGCGTGTGTCTGGGGGTGCGCCTGCATGTACGCGGCCACGGCCAGTAGCGACACCAGCGAGGCGCCCGCATCGTTGCTCCCCAGTCCGTAGAGGCGCCCGTCCTCGTACACGGGCGTGTGCGGGTCGCGTGTCCATCCGGCGCAGGGGCGCACCGTGTCGATGTGCGAGTTGAGCAGCAGCGTGGGCAGCGTGTCGTCCCAGGGCTGCAACAGCGCCCATACGTTGTCGCCGTGGCGGCGTACGTCCATGCCGTGCCGCGCCATCCAACGTGCCACCGCGTCGGCGGCGGCGCCCTCGCCGCGCGAGATGCGCGGCGAGGCTATCAGCGTTTCCAGCAGTTCGAGTGCGTCATAATACAGTGCGTCGGTGTCCATAGTCGTGTGTGTTTTGGCCGTGTGGCAGGGCTGTGTCAAAATTGTAAATTTGGTAGGGGCGCAATATGTTGCGCCCGCAGGGTAATTCGTTTTGACTCACGCAAAGATACGCTTTTATTGCGAGACTGGACGCATTGCGCGGCGCAATGTCAGCGGAGGAACACCTTGCGCGTCGTGCCGTCCGAGTAGCGTATGATGTTGAGGCCTTGCACGGGCGCGGACATCCGCCGTCCGTGGATGTCGTATACGGCTACCGGCGCGGCATCGTCGTCGGCAAGGGCGTCGTCAACGCCGAGTGTGGCGTACGAGAATACTTTGTCGAGCGCCTCGTCTGTGTATGCGCCGGTGCATGTCTCGGCGTGCGAGGCGTCGCTGAGCACCTGTAGGGTGATATCGGCGCCGGGGAGCTGCCTGATCTTGGCGATTTCGGGGTATGCCGAGGCGTATTTGATGACTTTGTCCGCCTTGCTCAGCACGCAGTACACGGGGGTCTTGGCTATGGCCTCGTAGTCCAGTCCCTGGGGGTTGTCGGCGGCGATGAGCGCGGCCTTGAAATGCCCGGGGTTCTCGGAGAGCATACGCCACGAGCCTGTGCCGCCGGCCGAGCCGCCCATCAGGAACAAGTTGTCCGTGATGCCGTATTCGGCGGCAACCTGTGCGATGGCGCCTTTGAGCGTGGCGCTCATCGGCTGCGCCTGGCCGCTCTCGCTCCATACGCGCCCGCTCGGGCATTGTGGGACGAACACCACGGCCTTGACGGAGTGGGCCTGGAGGTAGGGCAGGATATTTGTCTCCATGAATGATGCGAGGTTTTTCTCGTTGTCCTCGCCGACGGAGGAGCCGCCGTGCAGGTATGTCACCATGATTGCAGGTCCAGACAGGTCTTCGTTGGCCTGTGCCACGCGGTATTGCAAGGCGTTTGTTCCGTCGGAAAATGTTCCGTAGCCGAATGTCTGCGCCCCTGCGCAGGCAGACATTGCTAGCAGTGCAAGTGTCAGTATGTGTCGCATAGTTCTTTCGGTGTGTGTCCATCCTTATAGAC
>X341_Western_Lowland_Gorilla__coassemble_467_pt1 | contig 11795 bp, 8 predicted proteins | sample X341_Western_Lowland_Gorilla__metabat2_low_PE_002 | metagenome-assembled genome bin X341_Western_Lowland_Gorilla | reverse complement strand
GATATTGCAGTATGCATACTTACGATAAGCTGCATTCAGATAGATTACTTCACCGGATTTGCCATCTTTGTCAAGCCCTGTATGGAAGTAGCCACCATAAATATTGGCTGTGCCACTGGTTATTCTTACAGCGTAGTTTGCTGCCGAACCAGAACCGCCCTCGTACGTGCCGTTGCCATAGATATTCAGTGTGCCACCCTGAACAAGGAATGCAGAAGCACCGTTGCCGCTTGTTGTATAGGCAGGAGCAGTTACCTTGCCACCATTGCCATAGACGTTCAAAGTCTTGGAAACAAATATTGTCTGGTCAAGTGCTTGCTTTTCCGAATTATCCAAAGCTATTTCGCCACCCTTATTCAGAAACAGGTTCAAGCTGCCGTTATATCCCATCATGGGGCTGGTCATGGTTATAAGGCTGTTTACGCCAAGATTTGAACCTGCTGCTGCACTCTTAATATCCTCAAGAGAGGTCACTTCGGTCAGCTTAACGACTTCCCAGGCTTCTTTGCCGTTGTAGGTAGTGCGGACTGCGCCATAGCCGTCAGCAACGAAGTTTGTGCCTGCTCCCTCGGCTGCGTTGTCTGCCGGGTTGAAGCCAACAAATGTACCACCGGTAACGATGAACTGTGCTTTGCCAGCTTTGTAGTTGGCATCAATGCAGTTGAGCAAGTATGTGTAACCATTGTATAGCTGCTTGATGTCGAAAACACCGCCCTTGATTTCGCAGATACCGGAGTCAACCTGTACCGCGCTGATGTTGCCTACATATGTACCGTTCTCGATGACGAGGCGTGCGCCGCCGGTTACGTTGATGCCGTAGCTGTCATTCTCCTTGGCGTCAATCTTGCCATTGCCGGTGAGTACAAGCTCACCGCCTCGAACGTTCAGCATCGCATTGGTGTAATCCCAAAGGTCTTCGTCATTGCTGATGGTTTTGCCGTTGAGGTTGAGAGTAGCGGTCTTGCCTTCAGGAACAGTTACCCACAGACCCTTGGAGGGAACAGGGATAACCAGGTCTTCGGAAAGCGTTGCGGAGTTGCCATTATTGAGAGCATCGATGATAAGATCCATGGCAGCAAAGCGCTCGTAATCCTCGCCCTCGAAGTCGGGAACGATTTCGACGTTGATGTTGACGCTGTTGGTCAGCAGGCTGCCATAGATGTTGGTGCGGTAGTTGCGCTGCACGGGCACACCGGCCACGGGGAGGGTGCGTGTGCTCTTGCCGTCGGCGGCGTTCACGGTGAATTCCACGTCTACAAGCTGCTTGTCGGTGCTCATCAGGATGTAGTTCATCGACAGGTAGTCATAACCGGCCTTGGGGAACTTCTCGCCTGTGGGCAGGGCATTGGCTGCGAAAGTCTGGGCAACCGGGTCGCCTTGTTCGACTTCGCCTGTGAGCAGGTTGAGGCTCTTATAGGTGGGGACGGTCACAGTGACTGTCTCGGCCTCGAAACCGGCGGCCTTGGCGGCGGCCAGGTCGTCAGTACCGATGTTCAGCTGTGCGAACGGACGATACAGTTTGACAGTCTCGCTGGTGTTGCCGTTCACCGTGATGCTCTGCACGGCGTAGAAAGCGTCGAGGGTCTCGTCGCTGGTCTTGGTGGCGTCCGTGTAGTTGGCGCTTACCTTGAAGTTGGTGGTGTCGAAGCTATAGGGAGCGCCCTCGGCTGCTGCCCAGCATACGACCTTGTAGGTCTTGCCGGCGGCAAGTTGCAGGTTCACCTGCTTGGTGAGCTGGATGTCGGTAGACAATACAGTAGGGTCAGTGCTGTTGAATACGGGCAGGGCCTTGTTGTCCTGGTCCAACACGAGCATTGTGAGTTTCTGCGCGGTTGTGCCGTCGCCGAAAGCACGCGACTGGATTCCGTCGGGAAGCGTCACAGACAGCGTGACTGTGCTTTCGCCAGTAACAGGAGCGACTTCCTCAGAGGAGCAGGATGTCCCTGCAAACATCATAGCTGCAAGAGCAAGCGATGATAAGAAGTACTTTTTCATAATCGATTGATTAATTGTGATGTGTTATAGAACTTGTTTATATTGTTTCGTTATATTTTGTGACAAGGCAACATCAGGATTATTCCTTGACAACCTCGTAAACATCGTGGCCGTCTACCTCGGACTTGTTCACGACATAGCCTTCGGGAACCATACTGGAGACATAGTCCCAACGCGCCCAGTTGTTTGCCGGGTTGAAGCGGTGGAACTTGCCGCCTGTGACAACTGCGTCTCCAAGAGCCTTTTCTACCCAGTTGAAGTCTATAAGGTGTTCCCATGTCTGTGCCGGATTAATGCCTGCATAGGAAGACTTCTGCGGTATGAACTCGCCACCCTTAACTTCGGCCACGCCATTGAGAAGATACAGTGCTACACCATATAATCCACCATAGTATGTGCCATCCTCGATGATGAGCTTGCCGCTTTGTACGTCAATGGCAAAACAGTCGCCATAGTCGCCATCTCTGGGCTTAAGCGTACCGTTGCCTTTGAGAACAAGGGTGCCTTTGCCGCGGCAGCTAATCAAAGACCAGTTCTGCTTATCGTATTGTCCACTGTCGTCATCTGTCCACAAGGAGTCTACATTACAGATTGTGTGGCCGTTGAGGTCAAATGTAACGGTTGTCCCTTCAGGTATGCGAACTTTCATTGCCTCGGTAAGCACGAGGTCTTCTTCCAGCGTGACGCTAATGCCGGCGTTTAGCATCGACACGTAGGGGATATAGGCATACTTCTCGAACTCGGGAACGATTTCGACATTGACGTTTACGCGGTTGGTGAGCATACTGCCGTAGATGTTGGTGCGGTAGTTGCGCTGCACTGGCACGCCGGTCACGGGGATGGTGCGTGTCTCGCCGTTGGTGGCGTTCACGGTGAACTCCACGTCTACGAGCTGCTTGTCGGCGCTCATCAGGATGTAGTTCATCGACAGGTAGTCATACCCGGCCTTGGGGAAAGTCTCTTCGTCAGGGTCAGGCAGCGCCTCGGCTGCGAAAGTGACCTTGGCAGGCTCTCCGGCTTCAACCTTGCCGGTGAGCAGGTTGAGGCTCTTATAGGTAGGCACGGTCACGGAGACAGTCTCGGCCTCGAAGCCCGTAACCCTGGCAGCCTCGATGTCGTCAGTACCGATGTTCAGCTGCGCAAACGGACGGTACAGTTTGACGGTCTCGGTGCTGTTGCCCTCTATGGTGACGTCCTGTGCGGCGAAGAACGCGTCGAGGTTCTCGTCGCTGGTCTTGGCGCCTTCATAGTCGGCTGTTACCGTGAAGTTCGTGGTGTCAAAGGTATAGGGAGCGCCCTCGGCAGCTGCCCAGCATACGACCTTGTAGGTCTTGCCGGCGGCGAGGCGCACGTTCACATTCGTGGCTTTGTTGATGCCGGCATTGTAGACGCTGGCGCCGCCCTCAAAAACAGGCAGAGCCGTCTCGCCATCCAACACGAGCATCGTGAGTTTAGTGGCGGTAGTTCCGTCGCCAAAAGTACGCGACTGGATACCGTCGGGGAGGGTCACTGACAGCGTGACGGTGCTCTCGCCCGTCACGGGGGCGACTTCCTCCGAGGAGCAGGACGCTCCGGCAAACATCATTGCGGCAAGTGCAATCGATGATAGGATGTTCTTTGTAGAAATCATTTGAATAACTGGTATATATTGTGCTTATAAATTTCTCTCTTGTCTAATCTCAACGATACTCGTAATTGTACTCGCCGTCAAATTCGGCATCGATAGCCACGCCGCCCTCGGCCTTAACCGTCAGGAACTTGCCTCGGACAATGGTGACTTTGTTGCGCACCAGCGGAACCGCCACCGGCTCGCTGCGCGACAGCAGCGTCCCGTCTCGGTCGTAGATTTCCACCGACACGGACACCGTGGACTCGTGGCCGTTGACAAACACATAGTCAAAGCCCAGCTCGGCGTTGTCCTTGTCCAGCTGCGTCATACGGCCCTCGAACATCAGGCCCGTCCACGCGTCGGCAGGACGGTTGGTGAACATGTTGAACGAGCAAGGCACAAAGCCCGAGTAGCGGAACAGCACATAATAGTCAGAGGTATTGATGCGTGCGTAAGTGTCCTGCGGATCAGACTCGTCCGAGGGGCTCTTGCTGTCCGTGCCCTTGCTTCCGCCGTTCTCGGCCTCGGCTGTGGGGTCAGCCTCGCCGCGTGCGGCGGCGGCACGGCGTGCCTCCTGCTCGAGGAACTTGACCACGTCCGTGGCCTGGAACTTGAACTTGGCCATGGGGCGCTCCATCTCCACGACGATGCGGTTGGTGACCTCGGCGCCAGTGGTGTTGTTGAGGTATTCGGTGTTGGCATACACCTCGGCGACTTTCTCACCACGGAAGCCGTCACGGGCATCCGTGTTGCCGACATACCCCTCGCGCTTGGTCAGGATGACCTCCTCGAAGTCCGAGGGGTCGTAGTGGAGGTTGTCCTCCGTGCCAGCGGCCACATAGTCCGTCCATACCAGGAAGCGGTAATTGCCAGCCGGGAGGCTGAGCGGCATGGTGTAGTTGAGGTCTGTGACGTCGCTCTTTGTAAAGACGTAGGTGGCTATGGCGCTGCGCCCGCCACGGTTGTTGTTGCGGCTCTCATCGACCACGGGATAGACATTGACCACATAGCGTACATCGTAGGAGACGCCGTCGACTTCGCGGCTCAGGTAATCGACGTACTTGTAGAAGTCCATATTCTTGCAGCCGGTGAAGTCCAGCACAAGCTCGACGGACGCGCCCTCCCCCTGCTCGGGGAACTCGTGGACGTCGCACGACGTGAACATCACGGCTATAGACGCGACCACGAAACAGAGAGCTTTTTTCATGCAATTCATCGTCTATTGTGTTTTAGGTCAAAACGGTAGGCTATCGTCAGCGCGACGTTGTCCACGCCGAAGAACGTGCGGTGGCGCTCGTCCACGATAGGCCCGTTGTGGTAGTTGCGGAAGATGTCATAGTGCAGCCTGTAGACACCTACGCCGGCAGTGAGCTCCACCCACCAGCGGCGGTCCTTGGACAATGCCGTGCGCCATCCGCCGCTGATGCCGCCGCCCAGGGCCGGGGTCTTGCCGTCGTGGTCCTGGTAGCGCCACTCGCCGTTCTTGGCATAGTTGTAATATGCCAGCGACAGGTGCGCCCCGGCATACACATGCTCGTTGAACCAGTAGCGGATTTCGGGCTGCACCACGAAAGTGCGGTATTTGCGCGTGCTCTTGAAGTAGTTCCACGCGCTATAGTACAGCGGCAGCGAGACGCTCCAATGGTCGCTCCACTGGTATTCGGCTGCTATATTGGTCATTATCAAGCCCCACCCTACGAGGTTGGTCTTGACAAAGATGTTCTGCAACGAGTCTGTGCGCTCGGGCACGATGACAGGTTCAGGCTCGAACTCCGGCTTGGGTTCGGGTACGGGTTCGGGTACCGGCTCCGGTTCGGGCAAAGTGTCCAGCGGCGTCGGACGGCGCGTGTCGAAACGTCCCAGCTCGGGCGCCGGGGTGATGCGGCGCGTGGTAAACACCGCCGTAGCCACACGCATACGGGGGAAGATGGCACGCTGGAGGCGCTGCCAGGCATCAGTGCCGCGGTTCTTCTCTATCGCCTTGGCGCGTCCGTCGATGGTGGTCCCGTTGCCGTAGCGCACCATGGTGCTGTCCGACCGCAGGGCCGCGATGATGCTGTCCTTGTCTTCGATGTTGGAGTTGCGCACCAGCATCTCCATTTGGTCCCACGGGATATAGGAGTCCATGGTGTAGGTGATGATGCTGTCGGGCACATGCAGGCGCTCGGCTATGAGTGCGCGCAAGGCGTCGCAGCGCTGGCGCGAAAGACGCTTGTTGAGCTGGTAGCTGCCTTCGGGTGAGGCATAACCACCCAGTGTGAGAGACGTCAGCATAAAGTTTGTATCGCGCGCCACCTCATCCGCCAGCTGTCGCAGCTGTCGTACTCCCTGCGCGTTGTTGCGGAAGGTCGTGTCTATGGTGGCCTTGCCCGCGCGGAACTCTATGGCAACGCCTCTCGTGGACTGCTGCCCGTGGCATACAAGTGCCGCGAGCATCAGCGTGGTTATGGTAAACATTCGCAATGATGAAACCATATTATATCGTGTTTGGGTATTACACCGTGTTCTATCCAAGAGTTTGGACCAAGAACGCATTTATTATGTTTGTTTGTATGTCGTTTGTTGTCTTATCTCAAATATCTCTATCATAGTGGCCGGGCGGCGCGGCTGCCATATCCGCAGGGGACGCATACGGCCATAGCAGAAAGGGGGCTGCTGCCTTTATCGGCTGCATTAGCATCCACCGGCCACCAGGGGGCCAGCAACGCCATGCCTGAAGTACCGTACCTGAAAAACAAATGAAATCGCCCTACAGGCCATTGCAGCCATTCCCGAGCGTACCGTACTATCCTTGGCAGCGCCAGCCAGCGGTTGCAGAAAATTTCTTGGGGGGATAAACACAGTATGAAGCCGTGTCGTAGCCGGATCGATAATCTGTCAACGTGACTGACATTTGTTGGCGGGACGCTTTCAGCTTTGGGTCGCCCCGTTCGCGTAATCTCTCTGCGTTCGATTTTCGATTGCAAAATTAGGCCATTTTTAGCAGATAATTCACCCCCCCCCTGTTAAATTATGTTAATCAAAACACCCGCCTTTTCGGCGCTCCTGGGCGGCCCCCTCCTCCTTATAATATATGCAGATGCAAAGCAGGCACTTAAAGAGGCCGCAGCGGCGGCGCCACCAGCGGCGCATCGGGCGCTTCTTCGGTGGCTTATGGGAATAATGGGAGCAATGAGAATTGTGGGAACAATGACATTGCTCCCCATAACCCTCATCATTCTCATCATTCCCATCATTCTCATCATTCTCATCATTCCCATCATTCCCATCATTCCCATAGTTTCTATTACTCCTATCATTCCCATCACTCTCAAAATTCCCGCCCGAAAAATTGCCCCTCCAAAGTACCCGATAATTGGCAAATTTTCACTAACTTTGCCCCCAAATTGTGGGCTTGCCATACCTATGGCGCCGATAAGCCCCGCCTAAAGACGTAAAAATTAGCATTTTACTATATGACACTGTTATCCATCTTCGGAATCACCAACAACGCACTGTTGGCCGTCACCGCCGCCCTCACCGGCGTGGGACTGGTGGCACTGGCGATGTGGATTGCCGGCCTGATTTCGCCACGGTCGTTCAACCCGCAGAAAGGCGAGCCCTACGAATGCGGCATCCCGACACGCGGCGAGTCCATGGCCCAGTTCCACGTGGGCTACTACCTCTTCGCCATCCTCTTTTTGATGTTTGACGTCGAAACCGTCTTCCTGTTCCCGTGGGCAGCGACAATGCGCTCGATGGGCACGGCAAGCATCACCGCCATCGCGGTATTCTTCGGCATATTGGTGCTGGGCCTTGCATACGCCTGGCGGAAAGGAGCACTGACATGGAAAAAATAACGACAAAGAGCATGCCCTACGAGGCATTCAAGGACAACGAATACATCGAGAAGCTCGTGCAGGAGCTGCGCGACTCGGGCACCAACGTCATCGTCGGCGCCTTTGACAAACTCATCAACTGGGGGCGTTCCAACTCCATCTGGCCGCTCACCTTCGCCACCAGTTGCTGCGGCATCGAATTTGTGTCGCTGGGAGCGGCGCGTTTTGACATGGCGCGCTTTGGCTGGGAAGTAGCCCGCGCCTCGCCACGCCAGGCCGACTTCATGATGGTGGCCGGAACCATCGTCAACCGCATGGTGCCCGTGTTCCGCCGCCTGTATGACCAGCTCGCCGAGCCCAAGTACGTCATCGCCTGCGGCAGCTGCGCCATCTCCGGCGGCCCCTTCCGCAAAAGCTACCACGTGGCCAAAGGCATCGAGGAAATCGTCCCCGTGGACGTCTTCGTCCCCGGATGCCCCCCGCGCCCCGAGGCAATGATATACGGCATCATGCAGCTTTCGCGCAAAATCAAGGTCGAAAGGTTCTTCGGCGGCGTCAACCGGCAGGAAAAACGCAGCAAGTTCCTTGACGAGCACCCCGTAGACGCATAAGGCACACGCCCAAAGCCACACCACCGAACATATCACAAAGCACATATATACATTATGACAGATATGCAGGGCACGATAGCCCAACTATTCCCGCAAGCGACATTCGAGACCGTGGACAACATCCTGACGGTCGGCATAGACGACGCGCAGCTGCACGCCCTGGCGCAGGCGCTCCGCGACCACGAAGACCTGTCCATGGACTACCTCGTCACCATCGTCGGCATGGACTGGAAAGACCGCCTCGGATGCGTCTACTACCTGATGTCCACACGGCACAACACCCGCATAGCCATAAAGACCGCCACCACCGACCGCGAAAAGCCCATGCTGCACTCCGTGGCCGACCTGTGGCACATCGCCGGACTGTACGAACGCGAAGTATACGACTTCTTCGGCATCATATTCATCGGCAACCCCGACATGAGGCGCCTGTTCCTCAGCATCGACTGGCGCGGATACCCCCTGCGCAAAGACTACGACACAGACCCAGCGTTCAACCGCGTGTCCATCGAGAACGAGCGCCAAAGCGACGACACAGACACATACGTCGAAGACGCCAAGGGCAACGTCACACGCCAGACAGCCCATATCTTCGACCCCGACGACTTCGTGGTCAACATAGGCCCGCAGCACCCCGCCACCCACGGCGTGCTCCGCTTCCGCACAGCGGTAGACGGCGAGACCATCAAGAAAATCGACGTATACATGGGATACATCCACCGCGGCATCGAAAAACTCTGCGAAGACCTCACATACGCCCAGACGCTCCACTACATGGACCGCCTTGACTACTTCGCAGCGCACAACTACCACCACGGGCTGTGCATGACCTACGAAAAAGCCGCAGGCATCGAAGTGCCGCGCCGCGCACAGGTCATCCGCGTGATTATGGACGAACTCTCGCGTATAGCCTCCCACTGCCTCTTCATCGGCACATACTGCATGGACTTAGGCGCCACCACCATGCTCTTCTACACCCTGCGCGTACGCGAGCAGATCCTCGACATCATGGAAAAGACATGCGGCGCCCGCATGACCTTCAACTACGACTGCATCGGCGGCGTCATGCAAGACCTCGACGCAGACTTCGCCAAAGACGTGCACGCACTGCTCGACGTCCTGCCCGCCAACATCAAAGAATACAACAAGCTGTTCACCGGCAACATCATCGCACGCAACCGCATGGAAGGCGTCGGCGTGCTCACACGCGAAGACGCGATATCCTACGGCGTCACCGGCCCCGCCGGACGCGCCTCCGGATGGGCGTGCGACATACGCAAACTCATGCCCTACAGCATATACAACGAAGTCGAATTTGACGAAATCGTCCGCGAAGAAGGCGACTCGATGGCACGCTTCAAAGCCCGTATCTCGGAGATGGAACAAAGCGCCCGCATCATCGAACAACTCATCGACAACATCCCCGAAGGCGAATACTGCGCCAAAGTGCCCAAGGTGCTCAAGCTCCCCGCAGGCTCGTGGTTCACGCTCGTCGAAGGATGCCGCGGCGCATTCGGCATATACCTCGAAAGCGACGGCACCACCAAGCCGTACCGCCTCAAGATAGCCCCGCCCTGCCTCCCCCTGGCCGGCGTCGTAGACCACATCACACGCGGCGGCAAGATTGCCGACCTCATCACCATCGGCGGCTCGCTGGACTACATCGTCCCCGACATGGACCGCTGACGCGGCGCGTAACACATAGACCACTATCGAACACAACCATACCACACAAATGCAAGATTTCGACTTTTCGGTAATCACCGACTGGATACACAACTTCCTCGTTGCCACCCTCGGGGCGCCACAATGGCTCGCCGTTACCATCGAATGTCTCGCCATCGGCGTCGGCCTGTTGCTGCTGTACGCACTGCTGGCACTGTTCTACATATACTTCGAGCGCAAAGTCTGCGCATTCTTCCAATGCCGCCTCGGCCCCAACCGCGTAGGCCCGTGGGGACTGCTGCAAAGCTTCGCCGATATGTTCAAGATACTCATCAAAGAGCTTATCCAGCTCAAGCATATCGACAAATTCCTCTTCGCGCTGGCGCCATACCTCGTCATCATCGCCTCCATGCTCTCCTTCGCGGTGCTGCCATGGGGACACGGCCTGCAAATCATCGACTTCAACATCGGCATATTCTTCCTGCTGGCAGTGTCGTCGATAGGCGTGCTAGGCATCCTGCTGGCAGGATGGTCCTCCAATAACAAATTCACCCTCATCGGCGCACTCCGCTCCGGCGCCCAGATGGTAAGCTACGAGCTGTCCATCGGCCTGAGCGTCATCACCATGGTATGCCTCGCAAGCACCATGAGCGTCACCGGCATCGTCGAAGGACAACGCGACCTCTGGTTCATATTCTCCGGGCATGTGCCGGCCATCATCGCCTTCATCATATACATGATTGCAGGCACCGCCGAGACCAACCGCGGCCCGTTCGACCTCCCCGAAGCCGAAAGCGAGCTTACCGCCGGATACCACACCGAGTACTCCGGCATACACTTCGGCTTCTTCTACCTGGCCGAATACCTCAACCTGTTCATCATCAGCGGTGTCGCCGCGCTCCTCTTCTTCGGCGGATGGATGCCCCTGCACATCCCCGGATGGGACGCCTTCAACGGCGTGATGGACTACATCCCCTCCGTGGTATGGTTCTTCGCCAAAGCCATCACACTCTCCTTCGTCATAATATGGTTCAAATGGACATTCCCGCGCCTGCGCATCGACCACCTGCTCAGCCTCGAATGGAAATACCTCCTGCCCATCAACATGTTCAACCTCGCCCTGATGGTATGCGTCATCACCCTGGGCTGGACACTCTGACACAACACACCGCAACAACAACACACTACACCCCAAAAGGTCATGAGCCAACAACACGGTAAAATATCCCAAGTAATCGGCCCCGTTGTAGACGTCGTATTCGAAGGCGAGGGCGCCACAATCCCCGCCATATACAACGCCCTCGCCATCACACGCGAAGACGGCAGCCGGCTTATCCTCGAAGTCGAACAGCACATCGGAGAAGACACCGTGCGCTGCGTCGCAATGGAAAGCACCGACGGACTACAGCGCGGCGTCGAAGTCGAAGACCTCGGACAACCCATAGCAGTACCCACCGGCGACCAGATCAAAGGACGACTGCTCAACGTAATCGGCGAGGCCATAGACAACCTGCCGGCACTCGACCGCGCCAAACTGCGCCCCATACACCAGCCAGCCCCCGAATTCGAAGACCTCACCATCGGCACAGAAATCCTCTCGACCGGCATCAAGGTCATCGACCTGCTCGAGCCCTACAGCAAAGGCGGCAAAATCGGCCTCTTCGGCGGCGCCGGCGTAGGCAAGACCGTGCTTATCATGGAGCTCATCAACAACATCGCCAAAGGACACGACGGCTTCTCGGTATTCACCGGCGTAGGCGAGCGCACCCGCGAAGGCAACGACCTGCTGCGCGAAATGATCGAGTCCGGCGTCATGCGCTACGGCGACAAGTTCAAAGAAGGCATGGAAAAAGGCCAGTGGAACCTCGGGGACGTAGACACCGAACACCTCAAAGACTCACAGGCCACGCTCGTGTTCGGCCAGATGAACGAGCCGCCGGGCGCACGCCTCCGCGTGGCACTCTCCGGCCTCACCGTCGCCGAGCAATTCCGCGACCAGGCCGAAGGCGGCAAAGACGTCCTGCTGTTCATCGACAACATATTCCGCTTCACACAGGCAGGCTCCGAAGTGTCCGCCCTGCTCGGCCGTATGCCCTC
>X341_Western_Lowland_Gorilla__coassemble_466_pt1 | contig 11835 bp, 4 predicted proteins | sample X341_Western_Lowland_Gorilla__metabat2_low_PE_002 | metagenome-assembled genome bin X341_Western_Lowland_Gorilla | reverse complement strand
AGGGATGTCGATGTATGTGCTGTCGCGCACGATGATTTGCGGCGTTCCGCTTCCTTCGGGGGCGATGCGGAAAGCCTTGTAGGGCAGCGCGGGCAGTCCGGCGAAAGTGGTAGAGGACAATCCGGGCACAGACACGCAGCATGTTCCGGCTACGGAGTCGGTGACGGTGCGGTCGATGCGGTTGAGGGTGAGCGAGACGGACATGCCGTCATCGGTCTTGGAAATCTGGAAGCCGTAAGGTGCGGCGTCCGGACGCGCGTTCGGTAGGACAAAGCCCCCCGGTGTGGCGGTCTGCGCATACACACAGCACACGCCCAAAGCCACTGCTGTTAGCAGCGCCTTCATTCGACTGGTGGTTCTGTTCATAATAAATTAGGTATTAGGTTAATATTGTTCCTTACTTTTCCGAGTGCCACAAGTGATATCTAAGAGGCAACCAGAGATAGAAAGGATGTTTTCGTTGCAAATATACACACTTATTCCTCCGAATGCAAGTTTTTGACCAATTATTTTCCGAAATATTTTTCAAAACGCAATACAATAGGTTAAAATGTGTATTTCAGCAGATTATAAGATATACGCGACAAGCAAAAAACGGCACAAACCGACTTTCATTCACATTCTCCACACACCGGCGAGCAATTTTAGCACAAAAAAAATGGTGGGCGTGTCCTCGCAAGGGAGGCACGCCCACCGCTGTTTTGTGGAATGTCGTCTAATGCTTAGCGGACAAGCACCTTGTGTGCCGTGCCGTCTACGGTGACGATGTAGATGCCGGGGGTGGAAACTGTCAGCGAGGGCTGGAGGCTGCCGGCGACATTGTAGACCGTGGCGGTGGTGTACTCGCCGTCGATTACAATATTATGGCCGTCGGCATAGACCTTGACAGCCGCTGCCGGGTCGGCATCCACGGTGACATCGTCCACTCCGAGGACGGATTTTGACCCGAGGACGATATAGCCGTTGGCCGGTATGGAGCATTTGACCGTCGTGCCGCTGAATGTGGGTGTGGCCGTCAGGTTGGCGCTGGAGCTGAGTACATGGTAGTTGGATGCGGAAATCTTCTGCACCGAGTAGCCAATAGTCTTGGCAGAGCCGTCCACATTGGGGTTGATGAGGGCGATAATTTCCTGGTCGCCGTTGTTGAGGCGGATGATGCGGTTGGTGCCGAACGACTGGGTGTTCAAGCCCACCTGCGTGTACGTGCCGTTGATAAAGAGGTCGGGGTTGTTGCGGCGCAGGTTGCACATCGCCTGGTATGCATCGAAGACACATGCGCGGTCGGTGGCGTCCTTATAGTACCATACCACTGTCTTGGGGTCTGTATTGTTGCTATTGTCGGAATTCTTGGTGGTTTGGTCTGCGCCAAGTTCTCCGAACTGCCAAATCATCTTTGGGCCGGGAGTGAGCAGCATCTGCACGCCCAGTTGTGCCATACGATACGAACGCTTGTTCTGGTCTTCTTTCACCGAGCCGTAGCCGTATGCTTTCTGCTTATAGCCTACCCGTTCCTCGTCATGGCTCTCGGCGTATGCCACCGTCGAGAACGCCGTGCGGCTGTCGGAAGTGGACAGGAAGCGCTCGAGGTTGGAGCCGGAGGCGTAGCCCATACCAAACTGGCAGGAACTGTAGTTGACGTTGGCCCAGTTGAGTTGTCCGTCGGCCGCCATTTCGTTTTCTTCCTGGGCGCCGGCGAGGTTCTCGTTGATGTGTATGCCGTTGGGCTTGACAGCCTTGATGGCTGCGTGGAGGTCTTTCATCACAGCCACACGCGAGGCATTGTATGCCTCTGTGCCGGAAGTATACGACGTACCCAGGCCCTTGACGAGGTCAAAGCGGAAGCCGTCAACATTGTAGGCTGTCATCCAGTATTTGATGGCGTCCTTCCATTGCTGGCGCACCAGCGGGTTCTCCTGCTTCCAGTCGTTGAGCACGCTGTAGTCGTGCGGCGCAGTCTGGTTGTAGAAGGGATTGGAGGATATGGGGTACATCTGGTACCAGGGGTGCAGACCGTCGCTTTGGTTGAACACGATGTCGAGGATGACCGCTATGCCGTTCTGGTGGCACAGTTCCACGAAGTCTTTGAGGTCTTTGGGCGAGCCGTAAGCCTTGTCAGGAGCCATATAGAAGTTGGTGTTGTAGCCCCACGAGTTGTTGCCGTTAAATTCCATGATAGGCATCAGCTCGACGGCATTGACGCCGAGGCTGCGCAGGTAGGGGATTTTCTCGATGGCTTTGCGCAGGGTGCCTTCGCCATTGGCCTGACGGTCAGTGCCGGTGAAGTCGCGCACCAGCATCTCGTATATCACCAGGTTGCGGTGGTCGGGTATAGTGAAATCGCTGAATTTGTAGTTGCCGTCGAGGTCGCCGCGGTATACGGCCAGCATCGTGTCGTCAAATTTCTCGTACGGATACTGGGGCATATCCGGCCAGATGGAGGCGTCGAGCCATTTGTCGCTATAGGGGTCGAGCACCATGTGCGCGTAGGGGTCGCCTACCTTGGTTGTGCCGTCCACGATGTAGTAGTACGGATACCATACATTGTCCTGAAGGTTGCTGACCGTGCGGAAGAAGTAGCGCTGGCCGTTGTAGTCCTGGTAGTACATCTCGCACTGATTGCCGACTGTCGAGTAGTTGCTCCATGCGCCCACGAGCATCACGTTCTTCTTGCCGGGGGCGGCAATACAGAAGGTCACGGTGCCGTCGCTGTTCTTCACGGCGCCCATCTTGGGCACGCCGCCGGGGTACGTCCCTGCCGGCGAGTCGGTGATGTAGCTTACCGTGTAGGTCTTGGTCATGGTCTTGCTACCGTCATTAGTCGTAGCCACGGCCTTGAAATCGTAAGTGCCGGGGACGGTCATATTGTACTCCCTGGAGTAAGTGGTGGCGTTGGTCGTGCGCCCAAAGCGGAAGGTGCCATTGTAAATTTCTATCGTGCAAGGCTCGGTGGTGTTGACCGTAAGCGTGGCCAGGGCCTCGGCTGTGATGACCTTGGGCGTGGACACTTCCAGCGACATTTGGAAACCAGGTTCGAGGACGTCCACAAAGATGTCGCCGCCGGAGGATGTCTTACCTTCCTTGGAGCAGTCGCCCGTGCGGAAGACTATGGCGATTTTCTGCACGGTCTCTGCCGCGTCGGTGATGCCGAAATAGGTGCGGATGTCGCCGATGGACAGGGTGTAGGTGTTGGCCGACACGTATGTCAGCTTGTACTTGGCGGAGTTGTCGCCCCATTTCGAGGGCGCGTATTTCCAGTCGGAGGTGCTGACACTCTTGTTGGTGATGACGCCGATATGGGCGTACACGGGTGTGGACGAGGACAGACCTTTCAGCCCGCCGTTGCCTAATGGCGAATCGGCGTGGAAGGTCAGCACGACATCCTTACTGGCCTCTTGCAGCAAGGCCGGAGAGGTGGTGACGATTTGTGCAAAGGTGCCTAAGACACCGAGTACAAACATAGCCACCAGCAGTGTTGTAAATCGCTTGATCATAAAGCTGGATGTGTTTGGATGTGTTATTTTCGTTTGTTTTGGTAAGTATGCGTATAATTCCGCGCAAATATACGCATTTTCGGCGGAATACGGCACGTCAATATGTATAATGGCACACAATTCGGGCTGTTTTTCAGTCGGGACACACGTCACACACAACGCGATGGCCGCGCCAGACCGCCGGATTAACTTTAATTAACGCCGCCATCTGTTACTTTTTGCGCCTCCTTACGTCTAATAGACAGAAAGCGACAAAGCAGACATGACAATAAAACGAATAGAAATAGTTTCCATAGGTTTTTAGACAATAACAATCAGACATTTCCGCAGTTTTTCTGCCGGGGCTTCGAGATGTGAAACCCCGGCAGAAACCAAGGAAAAGACAGCACAGCACCACACATCCGATGAAAAAAATTGCCACCTCGTTCCTCCTCGTCCTACTAATGATTATATGCATGGGCAGCGCGCCCGCCTCGGCCTATACTGTCAAGGTCAAGGCCGTAGACCCATCGGGCAATCCCGAAGAATATGCCACGTGCCGCGTCTTCGGCACAGACTCAGTCCACCCCGTGGCTGCCGGCGTCACCGACACACTGGGCGTTTGGACGGGCAATATCGAAAAAGCCGGCACATACCGCCTACAACTGGAAGTGGTAGGCAGCGCCATTGCCGCCAAGAGCTTCACCGTCAGCGACGCAGCCCCGGTTGCCGACCTCGGCACAATGACCTCGGGCGTCAACGAGCTTGCCGAAGTCGTGGTGACGGCACAGCGCCCCATAGTCACCAAGGAAATCGACCGCATAGGCTATGACGTCAAGGCCGATGCAACGGCGCAAACGCTCACCGTCCGCGAAGTCCTGCGCCGCGTCCCCATGGTCAGCGTCGACGGCGAAGGCAATATCAAGGTCAACGGAAGCTCCAATTTCAAAGTCTTCAAGAACGGACGCCCCAGCAATTCGCTCAGCAAGAACGCCAAGGACATCCTTGACGCCCTGCCCGCCGCATCCATCAAGCGCATCGAGGTCATCACCGAACCGGGCGCCAAGTACGATGCCGAGGGCATTGGCGCCATCCTCAATATCGTCACAGACGACGAAACCGTCATCAAGGGCGTCACCGGGCGCGTGGGCGGCAGCTACGATTTCATAAGCAACCGCACCAACGGCAACCTGTGGCTGTCCTCCCAAATCAACAAGGTGACTTTCAGCATCAACGGCGGCGTGCAAGACCTCCCGAGAAATGTCCAAGAAAGCCATTCGGTATACGACTACACCTACGAAAACGGAACACGCAGCTACCGCACCGATGACCAGTACATCAAAGGCATGGTCGAGTGGTTCGGCGGCGAAGCATCCTGGGAAATAGACTCGCTCAACCTCATCTCTGGCGAGTTCGACGGTTATGAATACCACATCAGCGGAGACGGATCGGGTACACAGTCGCTGACGGCGGCTGACGGCAGCCTGCTCAGCAAGTACACACAGAAATACAACGTGTCCAATTCGTCCTACTTTGACATGAACGGCAGCATCAACTACCAGCACCTGACACACCGCAAGGGCGAAGCCTTGACTTTCAGCTATATGGTTTCCACAACAAACCAAAAGCGGACAACGACCACGACGTTCGAGGACATCTTCGGCACAATGTTTGACTACACCGGCCTCAACGGCACCTACCACCTCAATTTCATCGAGCACACCTTCCAGGCCGACTGGACACGCCCCTTGGCCAAGAACCATACGCTGGACTTGGGCGCCAAGTACATCCTGCGCCGCAACCACTCAAAGACCGACTACGAGTACACCGGATGGCAAGACCAGTATAGCGACTTCCGCCATATCACGGACGTTGCCGCCGCATACGCCCAGTACTCGGTCAAAGTCCGCAAGGTGACACTGCGTGCCGGCCTCCGCTACGAGTTCTCCAAGCTCAAGGCAGACTACCCCGACGGCAGCCAAGACGCCTTCTCGTCCAACCTCAACGACTGGGTGCCCAGCGCCGCCGCATCATGGCAGATTGATGATGCCAACACCCTGACGGCCAACTACGCCACACGCATCAGCCGCCCCGGCATCTCCTACCTCAACCCGGCCAAGAAGTACACCCCGACCTCCCTGTCCGAAGGCAACCCCGACCTCGAAAGCGCACACGCTCAGAGCGTCAAGCTCACCTATATGCTGATACGCCCCAAGTTCAATTTCAACATTTGGTCGCAATACGCATTCACCAACAACGACATCGCCAGTGTCACCACCCTGGAAGGCGAAATCCTGCACAACACATACGAAAACATCGGCAAGATCCGCACATTCTCGGTAGGCGCATTCACGCAGTGGAGCCCGACAGACAAGACTTCGTTCATGCTCTCCGGCAACATCAACTACAACGACATCCGCCAAACCATCTTCCAAAACACCGGCTGGGGCGGAAGCGTATACCTGCGTGCGACACAGAAACTGCCGCTCAACCTCGAAGCCGAGCTATGGGCCAACTACTACCAGTACAACCTCTATGACGCGTTCACGCGCAACAACAACGGCTTTATGGATAACCTGTGGTACGGCCTCAATATCACTGGCAACTATTTGAAAAACAAGGCTCTGAGCGTATCATTGCGCCTCACCAATCCCTTCGGCCAGCACAAAAGTTTCTTCACGACCGAGGCACTGCGCGGCGCATACACCGGCACAAGCGTGACACGCATGGATGACATACGTATGCAGGTGGGCATATCCATCGGCTACCGCTTCGGCAACCTCAACGCCTCTGTCAAGAAGACCGCCGCACGCATCAACAACGACGACCTCAAAGGCCGCAAGGGCTAAAAGCCAATCTCAGAGGACTCTGAATCCTCTGAGAACAATGGGAATCATGGGAGTAATGGACACTATGCCATTGCTCCCATGATTTCTATTATTCCCATTGTTCCCATTGTTCCCATTGTTCCCATGATTCCCATCACCCGAGGTTGACCACAGTGATGCCGGCGCCGCCAAAGCGGACATCCTCGTCGGCGTAAGACGCCACCGACGGCACAGTGTCCAGGTACTGGCGTATAGCGGTGCGCAGCGCCCCGGTGCCGGTGCCGTGCAGGATGCGCACGCGTCCGGCGCTGAACTGCACGGCGTCGTCGATAAAGTGCATCACTGCCTGCAATGCCTCGTCGGCACGGAAACCGCGCAGGTCTATCTCAGGATGGAAAGACAGCTGGCGCCGGCGGATGTCCTCGCCAGTGGACACGGAGACAAAGGATGCGGCCTGTGATGCCCCGCCCTTGTCGGGACGCCGCATCGTGGGCGTCAACCGTGACACGGGGACATCCATTTTCAACGCGCCAAAAGCCACCATGGCTTTCTTTCCTTCGAGCGAGATGACGCGGCCGGGCTGCCCCTGGTTGTCGAGCAGCACATACACGCCCGGCTCGACGGTGCGCACCGGCTCGACTTTGGAGGGCACTGCGGGCTTGGGCGCGGACGGCTTGGTCTTCTTGGAGGGCTTGGGTGCAGCGGCCTGTTCTGCCGCCGTGTCCTCGAGGGCGCGTCGCTGCTGGCGCAGACGCTCGCGGGCTTGCTGCGTGCGCTCGCGTTCGGCCTGGGCCTCGCGGATGTCGCGGATGGTGCGCTCGACTGCCGCATTGCTCTCGCTGACGATGCGCAGCCCCTCCTGCCGTGCCTCGTCCAAGATGGCGCGGCTGCGGCTGTCGAGGTCTTGCTGCTTGGTCTCGTAGCGCCCGATGACCTCCTCGAGGTGCTTGTGGCGGCGGCGGATATCCTCGCGCTTGTTGGCCCAGTAGCGCTTGTCGCGTGCAATGTCCAGCAGGTACTTGTCCAAATTGACATAGTCGCTGCCCACGATGTTGCAGGCGTCGTCTATGACATCGGAGGGCAGCCCCGTCTTGCGGGCAATCTCGATGGCGAAAGAGCTGCCCGGATGCCCTATGTCGAGGCGGAAAAGCGGCTGCATACGCTGGCGGTCGTAGAGCATCGACCCGTTGACCAGGCCGGGAACCTCGGACGCCAGGGTCTTGAGGTTCTGGTAGTGGGTGGTGACCACGCCCCACATCCCGGCGGCATTGAAGCGCGTCAGCAACGCCTGGGCTATGGCCCCGCCAATCTGCGGCTCCGTCCCGGAGCCGAATTCGTCGATAAGGAAGAGGTCGGCATCACCGGCATGTTCCAGCATGTATTTCATCGCCAGCAGGTGCGAGCTGTAAGTACTCAGGTCGTCATCCATGGACTGGTCGTCGCCGATGTCAGCCATCAGACGCTTCATCACGCCCATGTCCGAGTCGGCGGACACCGTCGGCAACATTCCGCATTGCAGCATATACTGCTCAACGGCCACGGTCTTCAGCGCTATGGACTTGCCGCCAGCATTAGGACCGGAGATGACGAGTATGCGCCCGTTGTCCCGGTCAAGGGCTATGTCCAGCGGGACTATGGCGCGTCCGTGGCGCCGCAGCGCGGCCTCCAGTGCCGGATGCCGCGCCTGACGCAGGTTCATGCACGGACGGTCACAGAGCCTCGGCATAGCGGCCTCCGTGTCTATGGCGACACGCGCCTTGGCCGCGACGAAATCGAGGAGGCCGAGGCGGTCGTTAAGGTCGAGGAGTGCGTCAAGGTGCGGGCGGATGCTGTCGGCAGCAGCCACGAGCAGGCGCACGACTTCGCGCCTTTCTTCAAGCTGCAGCTGCCGCCCACGGTTGCCCAGCTCGACTACGGCGGCAGGTTCGATATACACGGTCTTGCCGGTGGCACTCTCGTCATGCACGATACCCTGCACCATGCGCTTGTTCATAGGGGCGACGGGCAGTACGAGGCGTCCGTCACGCATGGCCGGTGCGGTGTCCGGCTGTATCCAGCCCTGCGCCACGGCCTCGGCCATCACGCGGCGCATTGCCGAAGCTATACGCCGCTGTATGGTGGACATCTCGCGGCGTATGTCGGCAAGAGCGGCGGAGGCATTGTCGCGCACCTGCCCCAGGTCGTCAACGAGCGAGGCTATCACACGCTGCACTTCGGGCGCAGTGTCCATGCCCTCAGCAATGTCGCGCAGCCTCGGATAGACGGCTTGTCCGCCGTTGTCGGTCCTGCCAAGCCACGAGCGCACACGCGTGGCCTGTCGCAGGGCTTTGAGCAGGGCCAGCAGCTCCGATGCCTCGACAAAAGTGCCGGGCACGGACATACTCTTGAGCGGACGTTGCAAGTCCTCGACAGTGCCGAGGTCGAGGACGTCGTCGCCGGTCAGGGCCTTCACCATCTCGGCCACACGGTCCAGACGGCGGCGCACTTCAGCGGCATCGGCGCTCCACTGCATGGCCTCGGCGGCCAGCGCACGCGCCTGTGGCGAACTGCACCGGCCGACCACCATGGCGCGTATGGCGTCGAAGCCTATCTTGCGCTCTATTCCCTGTCGCGGAAACACCAGCGGTGAGACATTGGTGTCCGCACCCCGTGCATCCTGCCTTGTCGTATTGTCCGTATTATCCGTATTGTCTTGTGTCATCGTGTATCACGTAAGCAGTGTATATTCTCTTTCTTAAAGCAAAAACCATACCATCCCCGACGCCGCAGTCCCTCTCTTACGACAGGCAGGGCCGGCGCGTGTCGTGCCGGCCCTGCCCGGGATGCCGTTTAGCGGCGTAATGTCGATGTTGTTCAGCGTGTCACCTTGGTGACGGTGTTGCCCTGGCGGCGGATGTAGATGCCAGGAGCAAGGGGCTGGTGTACGCGGACACCCTGAAGGTTGTAGTACTCGGCGTCTTCCTCGTCTTCATCCACGGCGATGTCTTCCACGCCGGTGGTTATGCGGCGTGTCATCGAATAAGCCGCAACGCCGTTGCCGCTGCTGTAGACGAATATGGTGGTATTGTCGGCGGTGGCGCCGGTGCTGAGCGTATGCACGCCGTCTTCGTACGAGCTGCGTTGCAGCACGCATACCGGCATCGAGTAGTCGCCCGACCCATGCGTGGTGGTACCCATTCCGGAAGTCGGCACCACCCAGTGCTGCGACATGCTGCCAGAGGCGGTGAAGTCTATGCCGGAGCATATTGTCCACTTGGAACCCTGGTCGCTGCTGTGCGTGGCTATCACGGCATACGATGTCCCGTCATGGTTGAAGATGGTGAAACCGCCGCACTGGGTTGCTGCGCCGCTGCCGCTGAGCGTGGCCTTGGCCGTGCTGTTGCCCCAGTCGTAAAGCGTGGGGACGCACGCCGTACCATCCACATAGAAGCGGTTGGGGCCGTTGACGAATTTGACACGTCCGGCGGCGCCGATGTTGCCGATGGTCATCGTTGCCGACGTCACCGAGCCATTGGTAATCTTATAACGTATGGCAGTGGTGCCGTTGGCTGCGAGGACGTAGTATGTTCCACTGTTTGAAACAGTACCCCAGACATCGACATGGTCAACGCGTATGCCCGGCGCTTGAGAGAACATCGTGGTGACACGCGAGGTGGCAATGTTGACAACACCGATAGTAAGCGTTCCTGATGCCAAAGGCAGGTTATGTACCAGTACCTGCTTGCTTGCATCCAACAAGACGTCGTTGGTCGGGAAGTAAGAGGTAACAAACGAGCCGTCAAAGGAGAGATTGAGCGTTGATAGCTGCTGCCCGGTGGCCGCGTCAAAGCGTATCAGCGACGATGACGCAGAACTACTATTTGCACTGCGTGCCGAAACGTATACAACGTCCTTGCCGCCCTGGTCGCCGCTCTGGTCGGCACGTGCCACCATGCCACGGCTCAGGGTCTCAGAGAGGCCGGGGTTGTTGTAGGAGGCATTGCGTATCCATAGGTTGGTGAGGGTCATCTGCTTGTTGTTGCTGCCGTTATACGGTATCATCGGCGTGTATTCCACCTGCTCGCGGCGTGGCGTATAGTTGCCGTAGTCGGGGTTGACGCCGTTGCCCATAATCAGCTTGCGCACATCGCTGACGGCATCCTTGATGCCGGCGGTGCTGACACGCACGCGCCAGTAGAATGTGCCGTTGAAGCCGAGGACTTCTGCCGGGACGGTGTATTGCAGACAGGGGCTTTCCTTATGCCACCCGGTAGTCCCAGTGAATACGATGTTGGAGAAGTTGAGGTCGGTGGAAATCTCAAGGACGGTGTTGTCGTTGCCGTCGTCGCTGCACACAAAGACGATGTCGTCGTTGAGCGTCGCACCGTCTTCGGGCCAGTCGAGGCGCGGCTTGACACACGAAGGCTCGTCCTTGGTGATAAAGGTGCGCACAACCGAAGTGCCGTCCTGGTAGTATCCGTCGCGGTGGTTGATGACGCGCCAGTAATACGGCGTCGAGTAGTTGAGGCCGCTGATGTCCACGGTGTATGACTTGGCCGAAGTCTTGTATTCCTTGGTGCCTGTGCCGAAGTCGGTGTTGCCACAGATCTGCAACGTGTAGCTGTCGTTGGCCGCGTCTTTCCATACGAATGTCATCTGCGAGGACGTGGCCTGCTCGCCGATGGCCGGGCTTACGAGCGTCACAGGCGTCAGCTGCTCAGGACCGGGGTTGTAGATGGAGCGGGTCTCGCTGACACCGTCAAGATAGCCTTTCTTGCGGCTGATGACGCGCCAGTAGTATGTGGCCGACGGATTGAGTGCCGTCATGTCCACCGTGTGGCTGGTGCCGGTGGTGGAGTATGTGGAGACGTAGCTGCCGAAGTTCTTGTCGGGAGAAATCTGGAACTCGTACGAATTGACACCCGTCGCGTCGTACCAGCTGAATGTCTGCGAAGTCGTGGCTCGTGCGCCGTCGGCCGGCGAGGTCAACGAGACAGCCGGCAGGGTCTCGGGCGCTGGAATGTAGAAGGAGCGCACCTCGGAAGTGCCGTCCAGATACGCGTTCTTATGGCTGATGACGCGCCAGTAATATGTGGAGGAGGTGGACAGGGTGGTCAGGTCTACATAGTAGGTCTGGTTGCTGGTCGTATAGGTTGTGACGCCGCTTGCAAAGGTCTTGTCCTTGCTGATTTGCAGGTCGTAGCTTGTGGCCGAGGCCGGGTCGCTCCAATTGAACGAGCAGCCTATCGAGACGGTACTTCCGGCAGAAGGCGAGGTCAGCGTGACAGCCTTGAGAACCTCTGACGGCGGCATATTGGAGGTGGCGCCCATGGCCCATTCGTTGCCGTAACGGTCGAGGGCGGCCACACCGTGCCAGTAGCCGGTGGTTTTGTTCGAGGGAATAGTCGCGCTGTTCGAGTATGTGATGTCCACGATATACTCGGCCCGCAGTCCGTTGTGGTCGGTGGATGCCGCCTGCAACGCGTTGGTATTCAACGGCACGGCATATACGATATAACGGCTGGTTATCTTGGACGTTCACGAAAGCGGCGTACCGC
>X341_Western_Lowland_Gorilla__coassemble_465_pt1 | contig 11848 bp, 7 predicted proteins | sample X341_Western_Lowland_Gorilla__metabat2_low_PE_002 | metagenome-assembled genome bin X341_Western_Lowland_Gorilla | reverse complement strand
CAACCGTATTTTTGAACGCAAAATCATCACTGGCAATATCCTCGGGGCTTTCGCCAACCCATTGATTGAAAAAGTGAAGCCGCATTTCATTTCTTTCTCGCTCGCTCCAGACGAAAATGGCGTCAAGAGGACCGAACGGGGGCTGCTGCTGCCGATGGCAGGCGAAAACATCGAGAAGCTGCTCTCGTATGTGACGCTCCCAGTTGGCGACGGCCTTATGTTTGCCAATGTCGTGAACCATGTCTACCGAATATCGGGAATCGGTCCTGACTTGTCCCTGACGCCCGTGAGGACTTCCCGCGAAGAGGAACTTAAATTTGTGATACAGGTAAACGAAAAAGACTCGCGTGCTTTTGAAGCCGACAACCGCTTTGACACTGTGCGCGATTATTTCAAGGCGGCACAGGTGACATCGATTTATAACAAGAATACGCCGTCCAAACGGCCTCTCAAAAGTTATGCCACCGAGGCACTTGCGGCACAGTCGCTGGAATTTTGGCAAATTATGGGCTTGCTGGTTTCATTACGGGCCGTAATCCTCATCCCGCGCAGATACATCACCGTGGGGCAGATGAAAGAATTTGCCTGCAACCGCAAGGTGGAAGACAATGGCAACTGGCCCAAACTCGACTGGAAAAACGCCGCAGCCATGCCACCGGTAAAACCACAGACACAGATAAGGATCTCTGCACCCGTCGACCCGGGCGGAGGCATAGTCTATGTTGACAAGTTGTCGCCCTTGAGGATGCTATGCGCCCGTACCCTGGAATACGAAGGCATCACATTAAAAGGCGAGAGCGAGGCTATAGGCTTGCGGTCACTCTATTTTGAGTGGCTAAAATACACCAAGGAGGAGGCAAACACCGAAACTCTGGGGCATTCAATACCCTCGATGATAATCAACACAATACAGAAATCGATGGCGAATATAGCGAAACAGCAGCCTCTGGCCTTCGACGGCTTTGTCCTACATATGTTGCGGCGCCACGTCAACAAGTACCAGCTATCGGCGTATGGCAAGATTGAGGACAGGTATCGTAAGGAGATGTTTTTTCAAGCACCGCCCAAGGAGAAAGCTGGGCAATTCCTTGATGAGTGCCTTTGTGACTCACGCCTCGCCCCAATACGCAAAAGCCTTGAGGATTACATAGCCGGCAAAACCGATGTCATATTATGAGCTTTATAGGAGAAAAAGGAGCGTCAAGGCTCGACCCTCAAAACCTTTTCAGCCTTTCCAAGGCAAAACAAATGCTCAAGGAGAAAGCCTGCCCGCCGGCCATCAAAAGCCAGACGGGCTGGGAGACAGGCGTTGACGGCAAATGGCGTTATGAGATAGACGACCCATTCGTGGACACCACAGCCATAGAGGACTATGTCAAGCCCCGGTTCGGCGAGCCTGTAAACATCAAAATGATAGTGAAAGACAAGACTTTTTTGGAGGCATACCCCGAGCTTGAAGACTTAACGCTATATGTGATGTATTCTCCGCGCAAGGGCACGGCGGGATATTACAATCCATCGACCCATGGGATGGTTCTTTCCATGGGGAACAAAGCGGACGATTTTGAATACCAGATAGAGGGAGTGCTTCTTCATGAGGTACAGCACCTTGTCCAGGAAATCGAAGGCTTTGCCCGTGGCGGCAGTCCAAAGGCTTTCGGGCTACGCCGTTATCTCCGGCTCGCCGGCGAGGTGGAAGCACGCAACGTGTGTACCCGCCACTCCCTGACAAAAGACGAACGGCGCCTGTCCCTCCGCATTCTCACGCAGGACGTGCCCGACCAAGACCAAATCATCCTGAATTCATAGAAAGATGGCGACACAAGACAAATATTCCACCAAGACGCACATCCGGCAGCTGGCCGAATGGATGTCAAACGGGGTTTACGAGAAGGAGCAGATTATAGCGATGGCTTTGCTCTGCACCATAGCCGGGGAAAACATCTTCCTCCTCGGCCCTCCCGGCACCGCCAAGAGCCTCGTGGCGGCAAGGCTGAAGGAGGTTTTCCACGGCGCAAAATCCTTTGATTACCTGATGTCGCGCTTCTCGACGCCCGACGAAATCTTCGGCCCAATATCAATATCGCGATTGAAGAACGAGGACAAATACGAACGGCTTGTCGATGGCTATCTGCCGTCAGCCGACGTGGTGTTTCTCGACGAGATTTGGAAGGCCGGGCCGTCTATCCAAAACACGTTGCTGACTGTCATCAACGAGCATATATACCGCAATGGCTCGGACACGCTCCGCGTCCCGATGAAGGTGCTGGTCGCCGCGTCCAACGAGCTTCCCGCAAAAGACGAAGGGCTGGAGGCTTTGTGGGACCGCTTTCTCGTGCGAATGGTCTCAAACTGCATCACACAGGAGGCATCCTTTTTCAAGATGCTTAGGGGTGAAAAATCATCGGCTATCCAATCCGCCCCAAGGCTTATCACCGAGGTGCTTTATCGTAGTTGGCAAGCCGAGGCCGCCTCTGTGTCCTTGTCCGGGGTAACAAGGGATGCAATCTCTGAATTACGCAAGAAGCTGTCGGCCAAGGAGGAAGAAGATGGCCGTAAATTGCGATATTACGTTTCAGACCGACGATGGAAAAAGGCATTCCGATTGATGCAGACTTCGGCATTTCTCAATGGACGTACAGAAATAGACCTCAGCGACTTCCTGCTCCTTATCCATTGTTTTTGGAACGACGTGGAATGTCGTGAAGAGTCAATCAGCATAGTCCTTGACTCGGTGACAGGGACATTGAAAAAGAAATTGGAGGCAGCCGACCTTGCATTACGCCAAATAGGCAAGATCAGCACAACTCATAATCATCCCCACTCGGAGGCCGAACCCCAGTACAAGGAGTTCAACTCTTTCTACTATAAGTTGGAACACCACCCCGAAGGGGCTTTCTACTTCTCTAAGTGGGATTATGCCAAACTCGACTTTGATGCCGCCATGGAAGGCATCCAATACTTTGACACAGCCCGCAATGCCGGGATAGTCCTATTGAAGCTCCCTAATATTCCAATCGGCGACAAGGCAAAAAACGGCAACAAGTCCAAGACGGTCATCGTCCAAAAGTGTCCCGACGGGATTATGATAGACGGCACCGCGTTCTCTTTCGTGCGCAAAGAGGGCGTGGCTGCGTCCGCCCTTAACTGCACGGCATTGACAACCCCGTCTGAAAGCATATCGAGCCAGCTTGACTTGGCGCGGCAACAGTTTGCCGAATGTCAAGAGCTATGGAAATCCATTTACGCCACGCCGTGGCAAGAGAATATCTTTCTCTCGTGTTCGGATATCAAGCTGCTGTTACCCAGGTTGAAATCTGTCGGGCAGCTGCTAAAGCAATCCGAAATTAAGATCCAGAATAAATCGATGTGCCTATGACCACCGAGGAATTAATCGAAAACCAGCTTACTGTATACGGCGAAGCTTTTGACGCCCTGATCGATAAGGGAACCCTGCCCGAAAAATTTACTAAGGGGGATTTGCTCGTTGAATACATGCAAAAAATCGTGGCCGACAATATCGGCCGGCTACAAGGCGACACTGTTTGGCGCGAAGCCATGCGTGAAAGTCTGCTCGCATATTTTTATGTGCTTCTCCAGCATTTTCAAGAACTTGACCGCCAACAAGAGGAAGAATTTGGACTGTTGGAGCAGTTCATGGAAGCCGACACCGAAGAGAAAGAAGCCCTGTGGCCAATGGTTTGCGAAGTCATCGAGGGACAATATTCCGAAGAAATCAATCTCGAAGGCTATAAGAAGCAGATTGACGGCGAAAACCGTGCCGCCGTGTTCGGCGCTCTCGCTTCTGACTGGGCCATGGCTTGCAAAGCGAAAACGCACAAGCGCAGGAGGTCAATGCTCGGACACTCTTGCGAAAAATGGGAATCGACATTCCAGGGCGCGGGCAAACGCGATTACGCCATGCGCCTCCAGCTCGACAGGCTCGCCGCCCAGTACACGGTGTTAAAGGAGATTTTGAGAATTATGGGACGTGCGAAAGAAGAAGCCCGCCAAGAAAAAGACAGCGTGGTCAAGAAATACCTTCCTTCGACCGTTTCCATGCATCCCGCCGTGGAGGAGATAGACCGTGTCGAGCAGGGCGACAGCATCCCGAGGGCAATCCCGTCAGAGCTGGCCCTCATAGCTGATATCGACACCGAGCCGCTGTTCTACAAGCGCTATGCCGTCAAGGAATTGCAGCAGCTTTCATCTCCGAGCCGGGACAAGCCCGTGAAGTCCGATATTGATAAGAACCGCCCACGGCTCACCAAAGGCCCTGTCGTGGTCGCCATCGACACCAGCGCCTCCATGACAGGCAACCCCATAAAGATTGCCACCGCCCTGTTGCTCCAGCTATTACGCATGGCCAGGAAAGAAGGACGCAAGTGCCTCCTCATCTCCTTCTCGGTCAGGGCCAAGAGCATCGACCTTTCCATTCCCGGCAACTGGAATAGGCTCGCGCCCTTCCTCTCAGACAGTTATTCCGGAGGCACAGAAGGCGAGCAGATGCTGTGCCAGGCAATGGATGTCCTTGACGAGGGGACATTCGAGATGGCCGACATACTAATCATCAGCGACTTCTGCTTTCCCAAGCCTCTGGCTTCCACCAATAATAGGATGGAGGAGAACCGCAAGAAAGGAACGATGTTCTACGGGCTTCAAATCGGCAATTACTCCAACACCTACGACGAACTACTTGACCGGCTATGGCGCATCTGAATGGGGCGTTTTCCCTTGCCATGCTGATTGAAAGGCACAATACGGGGGCGTATCAAAAGTGAGCTGGATACTCGATGATGTATCCTGCCTTTGTCTCCTCCAACTTATGCCGGTTATAACCGAAAATCCAAGCGAGAAATGCGCGAATTTCAGGTTATACTTTGGAACACACGCAAAACGTGCGTCATTTTACGGTTATAACCGGAAATATCACCAAGGCAGGAATGTCAACCGGCCGATGCCACATCGCCTCCTTTCTTTCTTCCGCATCAGCAAAAAAGTATTAACTTTGTGCAGGGAATAACAACGGGCTTTTTTACTAACCCTTACAGCCAAAAAGCTGTATAAAACAACCTTATACCTATGGTGCGAAAAATCACCTTGTTCTTCGTGGCGTCCGTGGCCGCACTCAGCGTCTACGCCCAACACGAGCCTGTCGATCTCGGCCTGTCGGTTGACTGGGCTTCCTGCAACCTCGGAGCGTACGCGCCCGAACAATACGGCGCTTATTATGCCTGGGGCGAGGCAACAACGAAGTCTGTATTTTCGTGGAACACATACCGTTATGGCACGAACGACGCGCTGTCCAAGTACAACAAGTCGGATGGGAGCCGCACGCTTGCACCCGAGGACGATGCCGCCTCGGCGGCGTGGGGCGGAACGTGGCGTATGCCCACCAAGGCCGAGTGCGCCGAACTACTGGACAAATGCACATGGACGTGGAACACCCGTAACGGTGTCAGCGGATATATCGTCACCGGCCCGAGCGGCAATACCATCTTCCTGCCGGCCTGCGGGCAGCGCGAAAACAGCGAGACGGCGGACATCGGCTCATGGGGCTGCTACTGGAGCGCGACACTCAACCATCGCAGCATCATCGTGGCCGAGAGCCTGTCGTTTGACCGTGAACTGTCAAGCGTCGAAGTCGCATCCCGCATCGTCGGACAGGCAGTAAGGCCGGTATGTGCCAAGAACAGCGTGGCGGTCTCGCTCCCAGGCCCAGGTCCACATATGTGGACCTGGGCCTCTCTGTCAAATGGGCCACCTGCAACCTCGGCGCCAAAAATCCGTGGGAATGCGGCGAGTACTACGCGTGGGGAGAAACGGAAACGAAGGACAACTACGGATGGGAAAACTACAAGTTTGGAGATAATGAGGATTTTCTATCCAAATATACAGCTATGGATCATAAAGCTATCTTGGATAAGGAAGACGATGCTGCTTCTGTTAAATTAGGCTCTCCTTGGCGTATGCCGACTGAAACAGAATTTAGGGAGCTTAAAAGAAAATGCACATGGAAATGGACCAAGTGGGGCAATAAAAAAGGCTATAAGGTTGTTGGGCCAAATGGCAATTTTATATTTTTGCCAGACTCTGGATGGCGTAGTACTAATGATGATAGTCTTAAATTTTACGGATGCCAATGCGGTGCTAGTTATTATGGAGCTAATGAACTTGGCCGGGACGAGACCGAAATTAAAACGCTGGGGTTTTTCCAGGGGGAAAAGGATCGTCTTCATGTTGGCGACTATGTTTGCCGTTGTATTGGCCTTACCATCCGCCCGGTGTTCAAGTAGCCGGAAACGTTGACCGGGCAAAAGGCGCGGTCTGGCACAGAAACCGCGGGGGTTCGCACAACAAGCGGCAAAAGTGTTGACAACGGAGGTGCGTGGATGCTACCTTTGCGGCATAAACATTCACAAACCCAACACATTCAAGATTATGAGAACTTCACAGACCAACACCCATGACTACGAAAACGGCGTTACCGAAAGCCTGCAACCCTCCAAGATCAAGAAAACGGTAGTTGCCGCAGCCGGTATTGCCGCCGCAGCCGGCATCGGCGTTGCCGCCACGGTGGTCGCGCAGAACATCGGCACAGACGAGCCAGTCCCTGAGAACTCCGAGATTTCTGAGAACTCCGACGCCGTTGCACACGCTGCCGCACACAGCGCCAGCCGCCCCGCCGCACACGAGACACGGCACGAGGCCGTGGAACACTCCACCCCGGCCCATGCCGCCGATGCTAACGCTCCAACCGCCGATGCTACGGACGATGTCGCCGTCCTCGAGCCGATTGTGGACGCCGACATTGACGACGGCGAGATTGCCGAGGCGTCCATCACCGAGGCAACAATGTTCGATGACGAAGACCTTGCCTACGAATACGGCCTTGTGCAAACAGACATAGAAGCCGCGCCAGCCGAGTTCAACATCGAGGACGAAATCCCGGTACTCGAAAACACCGTCTCCATCGAGTATTTCCCGGTTGCAGACGTGATTATAGACGTGGACATGGCAGACAACGCCGACGCATGGCCCTCGCCGGACACCAGCAGCGAGGAACAAGACGCATGGCCCGCCCCGACCTCCGATATCGATGCGTGGGCAAATATCGAAGAATGGTCGGGCGAAATAGAGGACGTGAACCGCGATACCGGCGCATGGCCAGGCGAAACGGGGGCATGGCCTTTCGCGCACGAGTCCAACGGCGAGATTGCCGGAATCTAAAAAAGCCATAAGCCAGGCGGACAATCACAGCAAGTCCAACCCATAAAAACAAAACAACGTTATGCGAAAGCAATATATCATAGCGCTCCTGTGCGCCACGGCAGTGCCGGCCGCCATCCAGGCACAGTCTATCAGCGAAGTTTCAGACAGCCTGCGGGCCATCGTCCGCAGCGCCACCGGCGGCGATGCCGACGCGCAAAACATCGTCGGCGGATGGTTCTACGAGGGCAAGCACGTCACCCAGGACTACAAACAGGCACTCCTGTGGTGGGCCAAAGCCGCCAAGGGCGGCAGCGCCAAGGCATTAGGCAATGTGGGGCTTTGCTACCAGCTGGGACACGGCGTCGAAACCGACTCGCTACGCGCCGTCCATTACTATGCCAGATCCATACTTAGAGGCAACAAGAAGCTGTTCGACAGCCATGTGGCCCTTGCCGAGAAAGGCAACGTGTTCAGCAACGTCTTCGTGGGCAAAGGCTACGTCGAGGGACTTTACGCGGAACGCAGCCGCACCAAGGCCATCCCATACCTGCGTACTGCCGCCGAAAAAGGCAGCATCGACGCCTGTGAGGCCCTTGCCTGGGCGTTGTACAGAGAAACGCGCACCAAGGAAGCGGCAGCATGGGCCGAGCGTGCAGCCCTGGAAGGAAATCCCAACGCCGAGTACCTATACGGGCTGATGCTTATCCGGGGGAAAGGCGTGGAGCAGGATGCAGAGAAAGGCGCCGATTATGTACTCAAAGCCGCCGAAGCCCGCAACTACGGAGCCATGGAACTGATGGGCGACTGCTATATGTCCGGCACAGGGGTCGTGCGCAACGAGGCCGCAGCCGTCAAATGGTACACGATGGCGGCAGGTACCGGAAACGCTTCCGCCCAGATAAAGCTTGCCGACTGCCTCCGCAAAGGCACCGGGGCAGAGGCCAACTACGACCGCGCCCTGTACTGGTATGCCGAGGCTTACAATAAAGGGTATAAAAAGAAGGTTGAAGACCTTATGAAAAACGAACTGGCCGGGACGCCTTTCGAGGCATATATGAAAGGTCTCAAGGCAGTATACTTCAAGGACTTTGAAAAGGCGCTCAAATGCTTCAAGGAAGTCGAGAAAGCCAAAATCCCCGAAGGCCGCATTATGACCGCCGTGGTACTGTGCGACCAGGACTATGCCAAGCGCAACATCTCGAAGGGCGTCAAAATCCTCGACAAGGAATTTGATGGCAACTACCTCGCGACATACTTCCTGGGCCTCATCGGCGAAGAGCTCGGACAGGAAGCCACCGGCATTGACGAGACATCCGTGTATGCCTGCTTGAGTTCGGCCGCATTGTCCGACTACGGGCCGGCGCTCTGCCGCCTCGGCGACATGTTCTACGAGGGACGGATAGCCGAGCAGAGCTACGGCGCTGCATGCGAGAGCTACGCCCGTGCCTACGAACTCGGACAGCTCGAAGAACGCGCCGCACGCCGCTACGCCGACTGCCTGCGCGAGGGACGCGGCGTCAAAGCCCCGGACAAACGCCTCGCCAACCGCGTGCTCGCATCCATACACACCTCCGCAATCCCGACACTCCTCGGACTTGTCAACTAATCGTCTTCTCCGGGATGCCCCCCGCGGCATCCCGGAGAAACCCCTCGGGACGCGCAAGACAAACGACGAAAATATTCGCACAACAGCCATTCCATCAACACCATAGAGACATGAAACGCCTAATTGCCATAATATGTGCCAGCGTGTTTATAAACGCGGCAGCGCAAACCGCGATGCCCGATGCCGGCACCCCTGCCCGCGAGTATTACGACAAGGCAGTCACCGGCGATGCCGCAGCGCAGCACGCGCTGGCATCGTGCTATGCCACAGCCGACGGCGGCGTGGCGCGTGACATGTCTACATCCTTTGGCTGGGACCTCAAGGCGGCGCACAACGGCAACTCCGACGCCATGTACGCCGTCGGATGCCGCTACGCCGAAGGCATCGAGGGCGTGGTCGCGCAGGATTACGGCGAGGCCCTGCGCTGGTGGCGCAAAGCCGCCGAGACCGGCGACCTCGGCGGCGACGCACACTACAAAATCGCAGAATGCTACCGCGATGGCCTTGGCGTGACAAAAGATATAAGTGTCGCTGTCCAATGGCTCGTGCTGTCGGCCGGGCGCGGCAACTTACGGGCGCAAACCGAATTAGGCGTGGCATATATGTGTGACGGCAATGCCACAGAAGGCTTGAAATGGCTGAAAGAGGCTGCACGGCGAGGTGAGCCCGAAGCGCAACTAACTCTTGGCAAGATATACGAGGAGGGTATTTGCGGTGTACCACAGGATTATTATATGGCTTTTGAATGGTATAAAAAAGCCGCAGAACAGGAATGGCCGGATGGAATGAATCGATTAGGGATGATGTATCTGACGGGACGTGGGTGTTCTGCAGACGCTGAAAAAGGATTAAGGCTCATAAGGTTGTCGGCTGAACAAGGTTGTATCGAAGCGCAGCTTTTTTTGGCATGGAGTCATTGTTATATCCAAGATGTTGCCCCAGTTGCCCAGGATTTCGCCGAGGCGGAGCGGTGGTGTCGTCGTCCGGCAGAAGGAGGCATGGCAAACGCGCAGACGCTGATGGGCACCATTCTTTACCAGCAAGGGCGCAAGGCCGAAGCGGTAGCCTGGTGGGAAAAGGCTGCCAAACAAGGAGATGCCGAGGCCCTTACTGCAATAGGCAAATACTATCTCTTCGACCTTAACGACTATCGCGCCATTTCATTTTTCGAGGAAGCGGCAGAAAGCAGCTATGCCGAGGCAGAATACCTCCTTGGCTGGTGCTATCTGGAGGGCTGGGGCGTGACGGCGGACAAGGACAAGGCAAGATCCTTGCTGAAAAGGGCTGCCGAGCAGGGGGACGAAGATGCCCAGGACTTGCTTTGTCTGATAGACAGGGATCCGGAACAGGACATCGAAGACATCTACAACGCGGCCGTAGCCGGCGACGCGGCGGCCCAGCACGAACTGGCCGTACGCTACGCGACCGGCGACTATGTGCCGCGTGACATGGCCGAGTCTGTCAAATGGGACAAGAAAGCGGCAGAGCAGGGCAATGCCGACGCCCAGTACGCATTGGGCTGCCGCTATGCCAACGGCGAGGGCGGCCTTGCCAAGGATATGGGCGCCGCAGTAAAATTTTGGGAAAAGGCCGCAGGCAAGGATGTTTGGGACGCTTGTTGCCGTCTCGGCGAGTGCTTTGCCGAAGGTAACGGAGTGCCCCGAGACGGCTATGTGGCCGCAAAATTTTTTAAGATGGCTGCTGACAAAGGTCATTCCTACGCCCAATACAGCCTAGGCGCAATGTGTCTGTTGCTAGACCAGCCCCAAAATGCCGCGATGTATTTCAAGATGGCGGCAGAGCAGGGCAATGCCGAGGCACAGTTCAACCTTGCACAAATGTATTACTTCGGCAACGGCGTAAAGCTGAACTATACCGAGGCCGTCAAGTGGCTCGAGAAAGCTGCGCAATATGAATATTGGCCGGCTGTGTATGCCCTTGGGAATTGCTATGTTATGGGACAGGGCGTGTCGGTGGACAGCTATCAAGGATTTGCATTGGTACAGAAAGCTGCCGAGAACGGGCTTGAAGCCGCCCAGGTGGCCATGGGCGACAACCTCTGCGAGGGCAAGAATATCAAGCGCGATTACGCCAAGGCGCTGGAATGGTATCGGAAAGCGGCGGCACAAGGCAATGCCTATTCGATGCGCCGCATCGGAATGTTCTATGAGAACGGCCTTGGCGTGACCCCTGACCCCGAACAAGCCCGGTTATGGTATCAGACGGCTGATGCCGCTGGCGGCGACGAAACCGCAACACAACGTCTGGACAAATCCATGAGGACGCCTGCCGTTTGGGATGACCTCCGCAGGATACAGCCTCCGAAAGTACATAAAGAACTGGTACAGAAGATGCGCGATATGATGCGTCCGCACCTGCCCCACCCGAAAGACCTATAATCTAAGGCTTCAGACGTTATATGCCGGCTGTCATTTTTTGCACCAACAACTTCGAATTTGTGCCAAAATCGACATTTTTCTGAACTTGTCGGTGCAAGATTAAGCATTGGTGGCCAAATATCCAAATGCATTCCGGACTATAATGGCAATCGGAAAAGGATGGCAGCGGATGGGAGCGCGGGCGGCTTCCAAATGCCGATGGGGGGCTGGGTCGGAACCTGATGGAGGGGGCAGTGGCCGGTGCAGGGGTCAGAAGCGGGCGGTGAGGGCGAAGCCGGCGCAGCGGCTGCCCAGCATCGGCGTGAGCGACAGCGAGGTGGCGGCGGCCTTCTCGCGTGCCACACGGCGGGCCGGGTTGCGGTCAAGGAGGCCGACAAACTCGTTGACGGGGTCCACGAGGAAGGCCACGATGTTGCCCAGGACGGCCGAGCCCCACAGCTGGTAGCCGTTGTCCACGATGTGCCGCTTGATGCGGTAGAAGCCCTCGCCGACAAAGCTGCCCACGATGGGCGTCACAAAAAGGTCCTGGATGGAGGGGCGTTCCATAAATGCCTCTATGCCGTATTCCCACCCGACATTGGACACGATGGTGCAGTACAGCAGCGACTGCCAGAAGTTGAAGCCGCACGAC